>Ga0272449_1000360_pt1 | contig 54917 bp, 47 predicted proteins | sample YNPCB0241_FD_198679 | JGI IMG/M metagenome (GOLD analysis project Ga0272449, IMG submission 198679) | Hot spring sediment microbial communities from Yellowstone National Park, WY, United States - YNP-CB-024-1 | ecosystem: Environmental > Aquatic > Thermal springs > Hot (42-90C) > Sediment...
TTGAAAGGTCAACATTTGCAAGCTTTACTCCATCAATTTTTTCTATAGCTTTCTTCACATTTAGTACACAGCTTGCACAGTGCATCCCTTCTACTTTAAACTTTACCTCTGTCATAAAACCTCCTACTTATACCCTCTATGGGTATATTAAGTTTAATAAATTAAAGTGAAAAGGTCAAGTTTTTAAAGGTTAAGTTTGGGGGTTTAAATGGGAAGAAGGTGATGCTGGCAAGCCAGCACCACCGCTAACGCTAAAAACCCCAGCTGTGTGGAGTAGTGGGTTTTACCGCCAGTAGCTTTTCGCTTTTAAGTCTCGCTCAGAGGTAAAGCACGAAAAATCTACCCTCGCACATTCAACATCCTGTTTTATGCGCTCGGGACAAAATGCCTCCTGCATTTTTTAGCTCAAATATCGGGTAAGATTTTTCTGTAAGCAACAATTGCTTTGACATGCTGCGAAAAGCTACTGGCTGTAAAACCCTTTCAAGATAGTATACACAGCTGGGGGTATGAGATAAAAATAAAAGTTTTATAGGCTAACAGATAAAAAGCAAACCACAATAATGCAAAATCTTGCTTTTTACCCAATATCAGTAGAAAATCCCTGTTGTGGTGCACGGGGAGCATCTTCTGTATCATCAAAGCTTGCTGGATTTCAATCCAGCAAGCCTATCTAAAAATTCAGTCTATAAAGTCCATCAATTCTTTTACTCTCTTTGGATTTCTGAGTTTTCTTAAAGCTTTTGATTCTATCTGTCGTATTCTTTCTCTTGTAACCTGAAAGAGATACCCTACCTCTTCAAGTGTATGGGCATATCCATCGTCAAGTCCAAATCTCATTCTCAATACCTTCTGTTCTCTTAAAGGCAATTCATTTATAACTTCATTTAGCTTTTCCTTCAATGTTATATTCATTGTGTGATGCAAAGGGCTTGAAGCTTTTATATCTTCAATAAAATCCCCAAGTGAAGAATCCTCATCCCTGCCAACAGGTGTCTCAAGTGAAACAGGGTCATTGGCCACATTCTTTATATTTTTAATCTTGCCAATTCCCCATCCAACTTTGGATGAAACTTCCTCAAGGGAAGGTGGTCTACCAAGGTTCTGAGTTAAGTCAGTTTCTGCCTTCTTAATCTTATTGATTTGCTCAATCATATGAATGGGTACTCTTATTGTTCTTGACTGTTCAGAAATAGATCTTGTAATGGCTTGCCTTATCCACCATGTTGCATAGGTTGAAAATTTGTAACCTTTTTTATACTCAAATTTTTCCACAGCCCTTATAAGTCCAATGTTTCCTTCCTGTATGAGGTCAAACAAGTGCACACCTCTGTTTATATATCTCTTTCCAATTGAAACCACAAGCCTCAGGTTTGCCTGTATGAGTTCTTTCTTCCTTTCTTCCACAACCTGTCGCCCCTCTCTGATTTCATGAGCCCAGTGTAAAATCTCTTCCTTTGAGGCTTTATAAGTATTTTCTATCAGTTTTAACTTATTTTCTTTCTCAGAAATTGTATTGATGAGGTTTTGTAATGCTTCATTCTGTGGATTTTCTTTTGCAAGCTTCTTTAAATCTTTAATTGAATATTCCTGAAGTGTTTCAACTTTCTTAAAGTATTCAAGAATTTTTTCAACCTCTTCTCCTATGTTTAAAATCCTTTCAGCCGCATTGGTCAGGATTTTCTGATTTAGATCAATTGTTTTTATGGCATCAATAAATTTCCATCTTAAAGCCTTGATCTGAGACTTAATCTTCTCCCGTCCTTTTTCTGTAGCTTTTTCCCACTCTTCGTTTAATTTTTCCATTTCTTCATTAATTTCTTTCAATATTGAAGCCACATTGCTTATAATTTTCATTCTCTCCTTTCTTTCCTTGGCTGAAATATTGTAAATTTTGGGTAGATTGAAAAAGTTGTAAAGCTTACCTTTACCCTGAAGTATCTCGGTAATTACCTCATCGATTTCACTGATCAAAAAACCAGAATCGTAGATTGCGGTGTTTATTTTTAGTTGCCCCTCTTCGATCTTTTTTGCTATTTCTATTTCCTGTTCCTGAGTAAGAAGTGGAATTTTACCAATTTTTTTCAGATAAATCCTTAAAGGATTATCAGATGTTTCATCCTCGCTTTCTATAATCATAGATTCAAGTGCATCATACTCACTTTCCAGAAAATCATCAAAATCTTCTAAAAATGGATCCTCTACAGTAATTTCATTCTCTTCAAGAAGCTTAATAACATTTTCAAGCACATCTGGAGAAGAAGTTAACTCTGAAGGTAGTAAGTCCAGTATTTCTTCGTAGGAAATCATTCCTTTTTCTTTGCCATACTTGATAAGCTTGTTAATATCTTCGTTTTCAAGTAATTCATCAAACATATTGCTTAGTTCCTCCTGAAAATTTATATTAAAGAATTTAATTTACACAGCAACAAAACTACGTATTATGTTTTCAATTTCAAGAACTTCTTTTTTAAGTTCTTTTTTCAGGATTATATCATCTGTTTCCTCAAACTTTTTCTTAAGATACTTTAATCTTACTCCGTATGCTCTTTCCATTGCACTTTCAAACGAAATTTTTTCGTCAAGAGTTATCCTTGTAATTACATTCAAAACTTTTTCATCCTGAATTTCAAAGATAATGTTTTTCACATCTTCAGGATTCATTTCCCTGATTTTTAGAACAAGATTTTTTACATACTCATTTTCAAGCATATCTATGGAAACAATTTCGAATAAGTGTTCTATATTTTCATGGTCACGAAAAGCAATTAAGTATGCTAAAAACTCAATTTCAAGTTGATCTTCTTTTACCTTGTGAGTTTCAACATCCTTTATAGTTCGACCAAATGTTATATCTTTCTTTAGATAATTTTGATACTCTGTTAAAATAACTCTAAAACTTTCATTCAGAAAGTTTGATGTCCTTCTTAAAGCTTCTTCTCTTGCGATGGAACTTTGTATTTTCTTTATATAATCAAAAATGTTTTTAAGAAAGTTAATTTTATCATTCTGGATGGAGTATTTTTTTGCAAGAAATTTAAGCTTGAATTCTACAGGATCAAGTTGTTTTGAGGTAAAATATGACAATGTTTCATTTCTTCCGTAATTAGTTACAAAGTCAAATGGATCCATGCCTTTTGGAAGAATTACAACCTTTACTCTTACATTAGTATTTGTAGATATATCCACAGCTCTGTCAGCTGCTTTTATTCCAGCTTCATCACCATCGAAAACAAATACAATATTTTCGGTAAACCTTTTTAATCTGAGGAGTTGCGTTTCTGTAAGTGAAGTTCCAAGGGGTGCAACAACATTTTTAATTCCTGCCTGGAAAAGTCCAATCATGTCCATATAACCTTCAACAAGGAATACACACTTTTCTTTTTCAATTTCATTTTTTGCAAAGTTTAAGCCAAAAAGTAATTCTCCCTTGTGGAAGATTGGTGTTTCAGGAGAATTTAAGTATTTTGCAACATCCTTTCTGTCTGTTATTATTCTTCCACCAAATCCCACGGGATTTGAATTTGCGTCAAAAATTGGAAAAATAACTCTTTCCCTGAATCTATCAAACAAACCATTATTTCCTTTCAATCCAAGTCCTGATTTAACTATTAATTCCGTGCTATGGCCTTTTGATTGCAAATATTTCCATACAGGATATTTTTCGCTGTTATAGCCGAGCTTGAAAAGTTTAATGGTATCAAAGGTTATTTTTCTTCCTTCAAGGTATTTTCTTGCTTCAGTTGCATCTTCATTTTTGATTAATGTCTCATGGAAATAATCCATGGCATCTACTGTGATGGAAGTTAAGGCCTTTTTTTCCTTTGCAACATTTCCCTCTGAAGTTGTTTCATACTGGCTTATGTCTATTCCAGCCATCTTTCCGAGTTCGTAGAGAGCCTCTTTAAAATCCATTCTGTAATAGTCCATAAGGAAGGTAATTGTATTTCCTGAAGCCCCGCAGCCAAAGCAATGGTATAAACCCTTTTCTTCATTTATCGAAAAAGAGGGAGTTTTTTCATTATGAAAAGGGCAAAGGGCAAAATAGTTCTTTCCCCGCTTTTTAACTTCTGTAACCCTGCCTATTACATCAACAATTGAAACCCTGCTGGTAAGCATATCAATTACATCCTGTGGTATCAAGATAAAACCCTCTTTTCTGAAATTTTAAGCTGAGAATTACATTGAAAGATAAAAAAGGAAGTTTTCTGGTATAATATAATATACAAAATTTTTTTCTAAAATCCTAAAAATTTTAAAAAAATTTTTTTGACAATCCTGAAAGAAAAATTTACCATTATTAGCTGAAATTTGTTTTTTGGAGTTTTAAAATGCTTTCAAAAGAGATTTATGAAAAATGCAGAAAAAGAGCCTTGAAGTTTTTAAGAAAAGCAAGAATTGTAATTACGGAAGAAGAAGCAAGAAGGATTGAGGTTGCTGAGTATGGTCTGGGAATGGTTGATAAAATAGGGCTTGAACTTGTGGTTTATGTGAATACTGATAGGTGTTGTGCAAAGGAGTTGATTCTATTTCCCCACCAGACCTGTCCTGAACATCGTCATCCTCCTGTAGGGAATGAAGAAGGAAAAGAAGAAACCTTCAGGTGCAGATGGGGAAAGGTTTATCTTTATGTGCCAGGCGATCCCACGCCAAATCCAAAAGCAAAGCTGCCAGAAGAAAGAAGGAAGTATTTTACAGTATGGCATGAGATAGAGTTAAATCCAGGGGAACAGTATACCCTGCCCCCCAATACACTTCACTGGTTTCAGGCTGGTCCAAGAGGGGCAGTTGTTTCTGAATTCTCCACTAAAAGCAGAGACGAATATGACATTTATACCGATCCAGCTATAAAGGCTGATTTTAAGAGAATTGTTTGATTTTTGCTAAGTTATTGGATGTTTAAAAGTTGACAGCTTTCCAATTTTATAATAGAATAGGTATCTATGTTTGATGTAACGGCACTTGGTGAGATTTTGATAGATTTTACTCCTGTCAGGGTTTTCGATAAAACCTTTTTTGAAAAAAATCCTGGTGGAGCTCCTGCAAATCTTGCTGTTGGAGTTACAAGACTCGGGGGAAAAAGTGCCTTTATAGGAAAGGCTGGCAGTGATAATTTTGGTTATTTTCTTAAAAGTGTACTTGAAACAAACAATGTTGATGCTTCGGGATTTGTTTTTGATAGAATTTCAAATACCACACTTGCATTTGTGGAGCTGGATGAAAAGGGGGAAAGGAGTTTTACATTTTACAGAAACCCCGGTGCAGATACATGCTTAAAGCCACGGGAAATAAATTATAGACTTATTAAGGAAAGTAAAATCTTTCATTTTGGTTCACTTTCAATGACAGTTAATCCTTCGCTTAAGTCAACTTTTTGTGCATTGAGATTTGCAAAAAAGTCAAAATGTATAATTTCTTTTGATCCAAATTTAAGGCCGGTTCTCTGGAAGGACCTTTCAGTTGCAAAGAAAAGAATTAATAAGGTACTCAATTATGTAGACATATTGAAACTTTCTGATGAGGAGCTTTTTTTCCTTACAGGTAAAAACAGCATAAAAGATGGGGTGAATGACATAAAGAGAAACTTTGGGGTAAAATTAATTCTTGTCACGCTGGGTGGGAATGGAGCTTTTTATTCTTTTGATGAAATTAATGGAAAGGTAGATGCTTTTAAAACCACTGTTGTTGATACAACTGGAGCAGGGGATAGTTTTTTTGCAGCCTTTTTATTTTATCTGATAAAGAAAGACATTTTTTATTCCCCATCTAAAAAAGAAATAGAGAAGGCAGTAATATTTGCAAATGCTTCTGCTGCGATTACAGTTTCGAGGCGTGGTGCTATACCGGCTTTGCCAGATTTAGAAGAGGTGAAAAAGTTTTTAAATGTAAATAACTATAAAGATGGTTTGATCTAAGTTTAACTTTTTGAAACAGGGTTAATTTTATGCAGAAGGTTATTATTTTAAAGACAACGAAGAGGGAAGGACTTTACGATATTACGGCTGAGGTGAGGAGGTTTGTTGCCGGAGCAAATGTAAAAACAGGGCTTGTAAATGTATACGGCAGGGGAGCCACATGTGCAGTAATAATCCAGGAAAACTGGGATGAGAGCGTTCAGTATGATATGTTAAACCTTTTGAGAAAATTAATTCCAGAGGGTGTCTGGCAGCATGACTATCAGGATGGGAATGGTGATGCACATCTTAAGTCTGGATTGCTCGGGCCTGATGTTACAATACCGATTATAAATGGAAACTTAGGTCTTTCGAGGTGGCAAAATATATTTTTCTGTGAATTTGATGGTCCAAGAGAAAAAAGAGAAATAGTGCTCACTGTTGTAAAAGTGGAGTAGAAGTTTGATTCTGTAAAGTATAAAGTTACAATTTGGTTTAATATTAATTTTAAAAAGGCAAAAAATTTTTTAAAATTTTAGTCTGTATTGGTGTAAAAAAATGCTGTTTTGTTACCGACCAGTTTGGATCTCAAACTTTTAAAATATCTTTTAAAAAAAACTTAAAAACTCTTGACTAATAAAATTCTTTAATGTAAAATAAATTGAAAATTCACCCAGAAAAGGGCTTTAAAATATTATTTAATGTTATTTTAAATAATATTAAATAATTTTTTTGTTCATTTATAAATGCTGTTTAAAAAAGATGGTATAAGTTTACCTTTTGACTGTGTTTTAAGTATATAAATAAGATGTGTGTTTTTTCTTTATGAAAGTTTTACTTTTAAAATTTAATTTTTACACGGTGAGGTAATGCATTTTCTTGAAGACAATTGGGTGAATTTGAAAAATTTTAAAAAATAAAACAATTTTCCTTGAGGAGGGAAATATGAAATTGAAAAGGTTAGTTTGTCTGGTATCGGTTATCCTGTTAGTTTTTGCTGGTTTAACTTTTGCTCAGAAAAAACCGGTAAAAATTTCTTTCTGGCACCTTGATACGCAGGATGACTACAAGGCAGAGTGGCAGAAGATGGCTGACGAGTTTATGGCTAAAAACCCACACGTGAAAATCGAAATTACTGTTCTTGAAAATGAAGCATTCAAGCAGAAGATTGCTACTGTTATGCAGTCTGGTAATCCACCAGATCTCTTCAGAAGCTGGGGTGGTGGAGTGATGATCGAGTATGCCAAGGCAGGATTATTAAAGGATATTACGGAGCATGTGGTTGGTACAGAATGGGGTAAGAGGATCGGAGCTGGTGCAATGGCTGTGTACAGTTATAATGGCAAGTATTATGGCGCTCCTTATGATATGGGTGCTGTTGGTATATGGTACAACAAGGCAATGTTTAAGAAACTTGGGCTTAAGCCTTTCAAGACTTGGTCAGAACTTCTTGCAGGGGTAAAAAAGATTAAATCAGCTGGTATTATTCCTATAGCTTTAGGAGAAGGGGACAAGTGGCCAGGACACTTCTGGTGGGTATACCTTGCTGTAAGACTTGGTGGAAAAGAAGCATTTGAAAAGGCATATTCAAGGAAGGGTTCTTTTGCTGATGAACCATTTGTAAAAGCTGGAGAAAAGCTTAATGAATTGATTGCTTTAGATCCATTCCAGCCTGGATTTTTAAGTGCAAGTTACAATGATGAAGCATCGCTTGTTGGAAACAGAAAAGCAGCAATGGAACTTATGGGGCAGTGGGCACCATACGTCCAAAATGCAAATACACCTGATGGAAAAGGACTTGGGGAAGACCTGGGCTTCTTCCCATTCCCTATGGTAGAAGGCGGAAAGGGTAAACCTACTGATGTAATGGGTGGAGGAAATGGATACATTGTTGGTAAAAATGCACCACCAGAAGCAGTTGAGTTTTTAAAATTTATTGTGAGCTATGAAAATAATTCAAGACTGGCTTCACAGGGAAGAATCATTCCAGTGGTAAAGGGTGCTGAGAAAGCATTAAAGGATGAAAACGCAAAGTTTATTGCCCAGATGGTATCTAAGGCTGATTATTACCAGCTTTACTATGACCAGTTCTTGCCACCTGCAGTTGGAGAAGCTGTAAAGGATGCAACGCAGATGCTGTTTGCTAAGAAAGCAACTCCAAAACAGGCTGCAGAGATGATCGAAAAAGCTATGAAAGAAGCGACGAAGTAATTTAAACTTTTAGAATTATATTTAGTTTAAGGAGGTGTCTAAAAGTTTTGTTTTTGGACACCTCCAATTTTAGAATTATTAGGATCGATATAATATAATTCTAAATGTAAGATGGATTTTTTCTTTTTAGTTTAAAATTTTTTATTTTTTATAAAAATAATACTAGAAAAGTAAAAAAATAAAAGTTATAATTACTGTAGAATGTTTTTTTTAAATTTTGAAGGGAGATGATTCTATGCTTTTTAAAAGAAAGAGTAAACTGGGAAAGACAAATATTCTTATGGCTTTTACTTTCCTTGTAATTCCTTTGATTCTCTACACATTGTTTGTAATTATACCTATAGTTCAGGCTGTTAGATACAGTTTTTACAAGTGGAATGGTCTTGGACCAATGACTAACTTTGTTGGATTAAAGAACTTTATAGAAGTTATAACGCATGATGTATTTCATAAAGCCTTACTCAACAATTTCATAATTATAGCACTTTCTTTACTTTTACAACTTCCGACTGCTCTTCTTCTTGCACTTCTAGTGGGGAGAAGGTTAAAGGGAAGTGTGTTTTTTAGAAGTATATTTTTCTTACCATATATATTATCTGAGGTTATTGCAGGTGTAATGTGGCAGTTTATTTATCATCCACAGTTTGGAATACCAAACTCATTTCTTGCAAAGATATTTCCTTCTCTACAGACAATGGCCTTACTTGGAGATCCAAAAACTGTTCTTTATGCTATATTTGTTGTTTTGTGGTGGAAGTACTTTGGATTACATATGGTGTTATACATTGCCGGATTGCAGAATATTCCTGACGAACTTGAAGAGGCTGCTTACATTGACGGAGCAAGTGAATTTCAGTTAAACTGGTATGTTATTATTCCACTTTTAAAACCCACAATCCTTATATCAGTATTTTTCTCAATAATTGGTTCTTTACAGGTTTTTGATCTTGTATGGGCTATGACAAAGGGGGACCCGGTTCATTCTTCAGAGACAATGGTTACTTACCTTTACAAATTTGGATTTCAGAGGTTTAATTTAGGATATGGTAGCGCAGTTGCTATAGTAATATTTTTCATTTGTTTGATAATAAACTATTTCTATCAGAAACTCTTAATGAGGGAAATGAAGTAAGGAGGAAAAAATGGTTATACGTGATAAGACAAGTATAGCAATAAAGTATGTAATTTTGATTTTCTTTGCAATAGTAACTCTTATACCTATTATATTAACTATTCTGGGTAGCTTAAAAACACTTGGACAACTCAGAATGGATCTCTTTGGCTTGCCAAATCCAGTTATGTGGCAAAACTATATTGATGTTTTAGACCCAAAAAGATCAAAGTTTTTTCAAAATCTCCTTAACTCTACCATAATTATGGTATTTACTGTTGCAATTGATCTTGCAGTTTCCTGTCTTGCAGGGTACGCCCTATCAAGACTGAAATTTCTGGGAAGGGAACTTATCTATACATATTTCTTAATAGGTTTATTTTTCCCACTTGCAGTCGCAATTTTCCCACTTTATATAGAAATAAGGAATCTGAAATTGCTTGATAATTATTTTGGTGTAATTCTTCCACAGGCCGCTTTTGGAATGCCATGGCATATTATGCTGGCAAGAGGGTTCTTTATGCAAATTCCAAAAGAGCTTGAAGAAGCTGCTGTTATAGATGGTTGTGGTCCATGGAGATTTTTCTTCTCCATAGTTATACCAATGTCACCACCTGTATTAACCACAATAGCAGTACTGACAATGGTTGGTAGCTGGAACAGTTTCTTTTTACCATTGATTATACTTAACAGTGAAAAACTTTATACGCTTCCAATGGGTGTTATGTCATTCCAAGGACAATATTACTATAACTGGCAGCTTGTTCTTGCCTACCTTATACTTGCAATGATTCCTGCAGTAATATTCTATGTATTTGCTCAAAAGTATATAATTTCAGGGCTAACAGGTGGTGCGATAAAACAGTGAAATCTAAATTGTTTTTAAATACCACCAACCTCTTTTATGGGCTGTCTATAAAGCAAGGTACCACTATGCTTTAGACAGCCCTAAATTTTTATGTTATACCCAACTTCATACATTTTTTGAAGCACAAAATTTGTAAGATATTGATTTTAAAGGGAGGATTCAATTTCTCTTTTATAAATTGTAGACTAATTTAAAAAATCTAACCCCTCGATTTATCTGAATTTTCTATTAATCAATGTATGAAATTTGGGGGACCTTGTCGATTTTTCTTTTTGAGAAAAAGGAACATTTGTTCTTTTAAGGTTTTCTTCCGTGGCTTAAAAATTTGTTCAGAGAAGGGAAAAAAGAGATTTTTTAAGTTGGTTGCTTTGTGAATTGATCGCAAAAACTCAGAGATAGAGTGAGCCTCTGCGGAACAATAACATCCTGTATATTTTTTGACAGAATTTTTGAGTTGATTTATAATTTTTAACCAGCTAAATTTATCAGGTGATGGAGTTCACCTATAACTGCCCTTTTAGAGGGATGATAACTCCTACCTTATGGATTATATGGTAGGAGAGGTATGGAAAAACATAGCTTCTATTTTAGAATTATCGAATCATTTGAAAGCAATGAGTGCCCACTTTGCTTTTATGTAAACGAAGAAGTAGAAAGGTACTTTGATAACCTTTTATACGAAGGCGTTAACGATTTTGGATTTATCCAGAAATTCAGAGAAAACAAAGGCTTTTGTAATTTTCATACTTACAAATTACTGAGTTATAAAAATGCCACATCCACAGCAACTCTTTATTTTTACCTTTTCAAGGATATTCTGTCGGATTTAAAATCATTCAACAAAAAGAATCTTAAGAGAAGTGAAAGGTGTCAGGTTTGTGAACTTATAGATTCTATTGAAAGAATGTATCTTAGTTCATTTGTTAATTTCTCAATTGAAGAAGAATTTAAAGAAAAGTTTTTAAAATCAGCAGGTTTCTGTCTACCGCATTTTCTTGACCTGTCAGAATTTTTCAAAAAAGATATGCCACAGTGGCTTTTAGATTTTCAGTATAAAAAATTTGAACAAATATTCACAGACATAAAAAATTATCTTGATTTTATGAATTTTTCTCTCGGGGAAAAAAGGCCAAAACTTACCCGTGAACAGCAACTTATTTACCAGAAAGCAATAAAAATGTTTTCTGGCTACAATGGAAAGAAATTCTAACTTAAAGGAGAAAAATATATGGAACAGACATTTTTTATTGCAGCTATATGGCTTTTACTGGCAGTAGTTTCTTCTATCATTGCATACCACCTAAAAATTTCAATGGCATTGATAGAAATATGTGTTGGGATGGTTTTTGGCTATATTGCTAATTTGCTTGGTATGGGAAATTCAATAGGAGCTAATTCTGAATGGCTAAAATTTCTTGCTTCCTCTGGTGCTTTGCTTCTTACCTTTCTTGCAGGTGCTGAACTTGAACCAGAGGTGTTAAGGAAAAAATTTAAAGAAGCCTCTGTTATTGGCATAGTTGGTTTTCTTGCACCTTTTATTGGATGTTCTATAGTAGCATATTATTTCTTGAAATGGGATTTAAGGGCAAGTTTACTTGCAGGAGTAGCCCTCTCAACAACCTCAATGGCTGTTGTCTATGCTGTTATGCTTGAAACAGGTTTCAACAAAACTGAATTTGGCAAGGGAATTCTTGGGGCTTGTTTTATCAACGATATTGGAACAGTTGTAGCTTTAGGACTTATTTTTGCTCCTTTTACTTACAAAACTATTATTTTCATCGCAGCTATGGTTGTCGCACTTGCTATTCTCCCTTTTTTAAGCCACTGGATAAGAAAAATTTATGCTCATAGAACCGCAGCCATAAGGACAAAATGGATAACATTCGTGCTTTTCGCTCTTGGTACACTTGCACTCTGGTCTGGAAGTGAAGCCGTACTTCCAGCATATCTCGTGGGAATAATTCTTGCTGAATTTTCAAACGCTGACAAGGCATGGATAGGAAGGCTTAGAACTCTTACAGTTGGTTTTTTAACACCTTTCTACTTCCTTCGTGCAGGAACTTTTGTATCAATTCCAGCTCTTATATATGCACCGCTTATTTTCCTCATTTTACTCGGGGGAAAGGTATTATCCAAAATTCTTGGACTCTATCCTTTTGTAAGTATGTTTCGTAAAGAAACAAACGAAAAATGGTATTACACTCTACTTATGTCAACAGGATTAACTTTTGGAACAATTTCTGCACTCTATGGTTATACACATAACATAATAACACAGGAACAATATTCATTTCTTGTGGCTACTGTAATAGCAAGTGCAGTTATACCCACACTTATAGCTGAAAAGTTTTTTATTCCAAGACATCTACTGCCAAAACAGGTTAAACATATGCTACCATTAGGTGATAATGCAGGAGAAGAATAATTTAAAATACACGCCACCTGTTAGTTTTTAATTAACAGGTGGCATTTTTTACTTCTTTTCCACTGGCATTATCACCTTAAATTTTAAATTCCTGATAACCTCATCACTATCTAAAAATTTATCCGGCCAAGGTATTTTTCGCTTTTCATTCTTAAGACTCAATATTGAGATTCCATAACTTTTTATAGTTGCAGATATTCCAGCAAAATGAATAATAGAAGGAGCGACATCTAAAAATGAAATCACATCACCGCAATAACCTTTTGGTTTTATCTGTGAGCTTTTTGCAGGAATAAAAAATAAAGGTACAATTTCTACCCTTTTCCCTTCCACAACTGAAACAGAGGGATTGTAAATATCACCTTCAACCCCTGAACTGTGATCTCCAAATATAAAAATATGAGTGTCATTAAAATTATCAACTAAAAAGCTAACAAAATTACTTAACTGGGTATCAACATATTATATTGAGTTAAAATATTTTTTAACATTTTTCATATTAATATCTGAAAAACTCTCGTTTGTATAATATTGATCAACAAGATCAAAAGGACCATGGCTTGACATAGTTATTACATAGTAGAGAAAAGGTTTCTTCTCCTCTTTGATTTTTTGTTTTACAAAATTAAATACATCCTCATCACTTGCACCCCATCCTCTATGGGGAAGATTCATTTTCACTCTGTCGTAATATTTCTCAAAACCCATCAAATGAAAAGCCTTATCCCTGTTAAAATAGAAGCCATCGTTGTTATGAAATGCAAATACTTTATAACCATTAATTAAAAACTTTTTTGGTAAGGCATTTGGATAGTAGTAGTTCGCCAGCTTCATTGAAGGGTAAGTTGTTAAAGGAACAACTGAATTTATTATTGCAAACTCGGCATCTGATGTTGCTCCTGCAAAATGATATGAAACAACAACGGGATAAAACCAGCTTTTATTAATTAAGCTTATTAAAAAAGGTGTGATTGCCTTTCCTTTATAATCTGTAAAAATTATACTACTGTCAAGACTTTCCACCTGTATTATTACCACATTGTATTTTTTATTGCTCTCATAAAACTTTAATTCGGGGCCGTAGTCAAGCTGATTTATAACTTTTTTCTCATTAAAAAATGAATCTAAACTCAAAATTCCATATAAAAATGTACCGTATCTTCTTATTATAAATTCGCTCCTACAACCCCAACCCGTAGATTCGAAATTGAACTTTGTACCGTGTCTTCTTATTATAACTTCGTTTCTACCCTTTATTATAAAAATATCCTTAGCTCTAACTATATGATAAATAGATTTTTTACCTGCAAAATTTAATACCTCGTTAAGCACAAGTAAAATCAATACAGTCACTAAAAAACTTTTTCCAGTCAGGCTGTTCAAAAATGTTTTTACATCATTTAACCTGTTCTTACTGGTAAGCCATAGCAAAAGAGGTAAATCAAGAATTGAAATAACTATAAACTTAACCGAAAAAACAACCTTTAGAGTTGAAACAGCTTTTACTCCTTCTCTAAGACTTACAATACTGCTGAAGGTTAGATACTGATGAAAGTACGAGAAGTAGAGGAGATATAAAAAAATATAAGTAGCCTCAAGCAAAGAATATGTTATTGCTAATGCTCTACTGCGAAAGATAATAAATAGTAATATTACAGATACGAAAAAATCAATTAAAATTCTATAAATAGATTGCTGCAGGACAAAAAGTTTTACAACATCCAGTTGGATAGCAAATAAAAACATTTTTGTTGTGTGAAGTATTATCCAGCAGAGTATTAAATAGAAAGTCAATTTCGAAAGGTTTTTTTTAGTCTCTTTAAATAAAGTCTTAAAATATTATTCATTTTCTACCCCTCCAAAAGATAATAATAAAGGATATATTATAAATCAAAATTCAAGATTAATCTAAATTTTAAAAAAAATATAGAGATTTTCATAGTCCGCATCCCGATGAATGAAACTTCCAAAAGGTCGTTGGTATTTTAATACTAAAGTGAGTTTATAAGAAAAGGTTTTAACTCTTCCCGCATTTTTTACCACATAGTTCACTTATAAGCTCATCCTATACAAGTAAGTTAATGGCGATTTTAAAGAATACAAAGCAACTTAAATAATTAAAGTTGCAGGAGTTCCGCTTGGGGAATTAATCCTGCAATGGAGCGGCGGTAGCCCAAGCCTCCTACCGTGCTGGCTCCTCGTGTTTTATAATAAACCATCTGGTTTTATTCAACTTTAGATTAAAAAATGTTGCTCCTCTATATGCTGGGTTTTCTTTATCGTAGTTAATGGTTACAACAACAAGATCATCTTTTTCTTAGTTTTTTACTTTCTGCTTTTACAGATTTTAAGACCATTCTCAAGGGTAAAACAACAGTTTTCCCTCATCGGGCACATTCTTGTGCCCTAGTAATAGCAGGGAGTAAAAACTTAAAGAGAACTGGATTGTATAGCAGGTAGAAACCCACAGCGAAATGGAATGGTAGAAAAAAATAAAAAAAATAACCGAAAGAAAACCCGCCCGTCCGCGCTTTGTCTGGTTTGAAAAGTAGTGGCTCAAACTTCGGGAAAGCTGAACTCACAAGCACCTTGCTGGCTCTTGCCGTTGCGACGCACAACCGTGCGTCGCAACGGCAAGGCTTTTTAATAAAACTTGCCTTTGTTAATTTATAAAGCTTTGCTTTATTCTTTAACTTTTTTTATTTTATTCTCTCCACCAAAAGTCCCCGCTTGTATTACTACTTTAGAAGCTACGGCAATTTTTCTGTAGCTTTTTGCTCCCCCGCTTTCCTAAGGACACAGGATGTGTCCGTTGAGGGCGGCTTGTTGCTTTTACTAATGAGCAAACCTAAATTTTATCAGTGGGAACCCAGCACATTTAAGGATAAAAAAAGATAAAATTAAGTTATTAAAGATGTAAATTAATCTAAAGAAATGTAAGTATCAAAAAGGCCGTGCTGGGCTGATAAAATTTAGGTTTGTGATTGGACTACCGACCACAGGATGTGGAGTTCCGCCCGATTGTGAAAAAAGCTACAGAAAAATCGCCGTAGCTTTTACCCCACAAGCGGGGACAGCTTTTAGCGTAGCTAGTGGTGCTGGCTTGCCAGCGCTACCCCTATATCACCTCGTTTTCGCCAGCATTTCTACACCATACTTCCCTATGGCAGGTTTATTTAACCTTTTTATTATTGCAAGATTGAAAAATTAGATTTAATATTATTTTTTGCAATAATATGGAAAATTTATTATAATATTCTATTATTCCTTCAGTAATGCTAAATTTTATTAGGAGGATATAGATGGCAGTAAAAGTAGCTATTAATGGTTTTGGTAGAATAGGAAGACTGGTTTTTCAGGCTTTGTGTGATCAGGGCCTGCTTGGCAGTAAAGTTGATGTTGTAGCAGTTGTAGATATTTCAACGGATGCTGACTATTTTGCATATCAGTTAAAATATGATTCTGTGCATGGAAAGTTCAACCATAATGTTACAACAGAAAAAAGTGATCCTTCAAAGGAAGAAGCTGACACTCTTGTGGTAAACGGGCATAAGATCAAATGTTTACTTGCTCCAAAAAATTTAACCGAATTACCATGGAAAGATTTAGGTGTAGAATATGTAATCGAAGCTACCGGTCTTTTCACTGATTCTGAAAAGGCAAAAGGACATCTTGAAGCGGGGGCAAGAAAGGTTATCATTACAGCACCAGCAAAAGGTAATGTAAAGACTTTTGTTATAGGTGTTAATGAAAAGAATTACGATCCAAAGCAGGATCACATTGTTTCCAACGCAAGCTGTACAACGAACTGTCTTGCTCCACTTGTATATGTGCTTATTAAAGAGGGCATTGGAATTGAAAAAGGTCTTATGACAACAATCCATGCTTATACTGCCACTCAGAAAGTCGTTGATGGTCCTTCAAAGAAGGACTGGAGAGGAGGTAGAGCCGCAGCAATTAACATTATTCCTTCTACAACAGGTGCAGCAAAGGCAGTGGGTGAGGTTTTACCAGAAGTTAAGGGTAAGCTGACAGGTATGGCTTTCAGGGTACCTGTTGCTGATGTCTCTGTAGTGGATCTGACATTTACTGCAGCAAGGGATACATCCATTGAGGAGATTGATTCTCTTATGAAGAAGGCTTCTGAAAGCTATTTAAAGGGAATACTTGGTTATACAGATGAGGAACTTGTTTCTACTGACTTTATCCATGATAAAAGATCTTCTATATACGATTCACTTGCGACTTTGCAGAACAACTTAAAGGGAGAAAAGAGATTCTTTAAAATTGTTTCCTGGTACGATAATGAATGGGGATATTCTAACAGGGTGGTTGACCTCTTAATGTATATGATAAGTAAGGAATAAAAATTGAGGGCTACCTTGATGAAAAGGTAGCCCTGTTTTATTTTCCTTTCTTGTTTATCATATCTGCTAAATATGCAGCACCAAAACCATTGTCAATATTTACTACTGCCACTCCGGGTGCACAGCTGTTTAACATACTAAGAAGTGGTGCAATTCCAGAAAAGTTTGCCCCATATCCAACACTTGTGGGAACTGCAATTACAGGGACATTTACGATCCCTGAAATTACACTTGGTAGAGCTCCTTCCATTCCTGCAATTGCAATGATTACACTTGCATTCTGTATCAATTCAAGATGGGAAAGAATCCTGTGAAGACCGGCAATTCCAACATCATAAAGCCTTTCTACCCTGCTTCCGAAAAATTCAAGTGTTACTGCTGCCTCCTCTGCAACTGGAATATCGCTTGTACCGCCAGTTATTACAAGTACATAATCTTTTGTGGGAACAGGCTTTTCTTTCTGCACATAGATAATCTTTGCCTCTTTAACATATTCTGCATCCTTTATTTCCTTTTTTACAGCACGATAGACTTTGTCATCTGCCCTCGTAGCAATAATATTTTTTTCAATTTTGTAAAGTGTTTTAAATATTTTTACTACATGAGCTATTTTTTTACCCTGACAGAATATTACTTCAGGATAGTTTGTTCTCAGGTTTCTGTGAGTGTCAAGCCTTGCAAAATCTATGTTTTCAAATGGAAGATTTCTCAATTTCTTCAATGTTTCTTCTAAAGAAATTTTTCCTTCCTTGTAATGGTTTAAAATTTCGATAAGTCTCTCTTTTTCCATTTTATCCTCCGGTTCTGTATCCCTCACAATCGACTGTAACAAATCTAAAGCCAAGCTTTTTCAATTCTTTTGAAATTTTTTCAAATTTTTTTTCATCAAGAATTTTTTTCAATTCATCTTTACCAACTTCTATCCTTGCAAGGTCATTGTGAACCCTGACTCTTACAAGTGAAAAACCAATTGAAATTAAAAAGTCTTCGGCCTTATCAATTGCATAGAGCTTTTTATTTTCTATTTCTGTATTGTATTCTAACCTTGTAAGAAGACAGCTATAAGGTGGTTTATTCCATACAGGAAGGCGAAATTTTTTTGAAAGTTTTCTTATTTCTTCCTTGGTAATGCCAGCACTTGCAAGTGGACTTTTAACCCCAAGTTCATTTAATGCATAGATTCCAGGCCTATCACCTGATTTTATATCAGTAGCATTAGTTCCATCACAGAGGATATAGCCACCCTTTCTTGCAATATCCATAAGGATTGAAAAAATAGCCTTTTTGCATAGATAACAACGATTGAGTGGATTCCTTTCTATTTCCTGGGGAACGCTTAATTCTAATATTCTGTGATTAATATTGAATTTTTCAGTGAATTTTTTAGCTTCTTCTACTTCCATTTTTTTCATGTATGGCGAGTTTACTGTTAATGCAAGGGTATTTTCTCTGCCAAGAATTTTTCTTGCGTAAAATACTAAAAAACTGCTGTCTACACCACCTGAAAATGCTATTGCTACCTTCCCATAGCCTACAAGTGTGGTTTTAAGCTTAGAAAGTTTTTCCTTTAATTTCAACGTACCCTCCTGTAAGAAAATTATATAATCTGTTTATGGATTATTCAACAAATTGAATTATTTGTAAAGATGTAATATAATTTCTTAAAAAGTTTTTGCTGAGGAAAAAAGATGTCAAAAGTAGAACTTTTTTTCCCGTTAGAGGATGAAGATTCTTTGAAGAATTTGAAAGCAAATCAATTTGTTTATATAAGTGGACAGATTTATACGGCAAGAGATCAGGCACATTACAGAATGATAAAGCTTCTTGAGCAAAATGAAAAACTACCCATAGAACTGAAAGGAAATCTTATCTACTACTGTGGTCCTACTCCACCGAAAGATGATGGACTTTTTGGCTCTGCAGGTCCTACAACATCTTCAAGAATGGATGATGCCTTTTTATACCTTGTAAAGTATGGACTTAAAGCCACTCTTGGAAAGGGGGAAAGGAAAAAGGAAGTCATAGAGGCATGCAGAAACTATTGTGCTGTTTACTTTGTAACCTTTGGGGGGCTTGGAGCATACCTTGCTAAAAAGATTTTATACCAGGAGATTGTAGCCTTTGAAGATCTTGGAGCTGAGGCAATGTATAAACTTAAAGTAGATAAAATCCCAGCCATTGTTGCCATAGATTGTCAGGGGAAAAGTATTTTTTAGTGAAGAGGAAAAAGGCTTTCTGGCTTTCAAGTCAGCCAAGATCTACTATAGAAAATTTAAATAAAAAATAATCAGCTTGCGATTGCATCACCATCTAATTTATCATCCAATCTATCCTAACCCAAAAATTTAAATATAACAATTAGGGCATTCATAACCACAAAGCCTATTCCTATAAGCCAGGTGATTGTGCGAAACATCTTTGCCATATCATCAAATCTTTTATTCATATCATCAAATCTTTTATTCATATCATCGAATCTTTTATTCATATCCTCGAATCTCTTGTTCATATCTTCAAATCTTTTGTTTACATCTTCAAATCTTTTGTTTACATCTTCAAATCTTTGATCTATCCTTTTATTCATTTCTTCAAAGCGTTTGTCAATTGCTTCAAACCTCTTTTCCATCAACTCAAAGCCCTGTTTCATTGTCTCGGCCAATATCTTTATATCTGTCTTTAGCTCAATAATATCATTTCTTGATGAAAAACTTGAAACTAAAATCTTAACATATCTTTTCAAGGCTTCTTTATTTTTGACCTCAACAGCCTCTTCTAAGTCTTTCTCAAGAACCTCCTCTAAAATTTCAACAGTCATTGAAGATAACCTCCGAATTTTTTATTAAATATTTCCTGAAATTAGTTAAACATATTCAACTGTATTATAAAAATAAATTTTTTAAATGTCAAGGATAAACTTTTGCAAGGTAATTATGGGTATGCTGGCTTTTGCAAGCCAGCATGCCTTGCTACTCCCTTATAATCTTAATTAAAAACTGTAAAGGCAATAAAAACCTGCTGCCTTTTTTTAACTTTTTACTCTCCGATGATCTTTATCAAAACCCTTTTTGGCCTCTGCCCATCAAACTCACCGTAAAATATCTGTTCCCATGGTCCAAAATCAAGCCTTCCCTCAGTAATGGCCACAACAACCTCCCTGCCCATAATCTGCCTTTTAAGATGTGCATCTCCATTATCTTCACCAGTCCTGTTGTGCCTGTAACGAGAGACAGGCTCATGTGGGGCAAGTTCTTCAAGCCACTGCCTGTAATCCTCTAAAAGTCCACTTTCATTATCGTTTATAAAAACACTTGCCGTAATATGCATCGTATTCACAAGGCATAAACCTTCCTTAACACCACTTTCCTTTACCGCCTTTTCTACCTCAGGAGTTATATTTATAAATTCAACCCTTTTTGATGTATTAAACCACAACTCTTTTCTGTATGATTTCATACCTCCCCCTTGAAGTAAAACAATCTTATTTATTCTTTAAATATTCTCTGTAATAAAGCAACTTTTCGTCATCTGGAAATTCTTTTAAACCTTCCTCCGTATAGATCTTTGCCTTTTTAAAATCTTTTTCATTAATTTTATCGTAGACTCTCAATCTATATACCATCCTTAAATTTTTTAGCAAATTTTTATCATCCTTATTTATCTTCTTTGCCATATTGAAGTAAAGCAAGGCATTTTCATAATCTTTCTGTTCCACATAAGAAATGGCTTTTATACTGTATAAACTCGCAAGAAAATTGTCAAGCTCCTTTGAATCCCGAATAACTTCTTTGCCTCTTAGTACAATTTTTATTGCTCTGTCGATTTCATTGGTTTTAGAGAATCTGTATGCAATTTCAGTATAATAAACTTCAAGAATCTGTTTGTTTTTGCTATCTTTTTGAAAAGTGTTGAACCAGTTTAAAACTTTACTTTCATTATTAAGTGCATTTGTCCAGTTTTTAACTTCAAGTTCAACCACATTATAAAAAGAAAGCGAAATAAGCTCTTTCAACTTTGTTGATGAAGGAATTTCATAAAGTCCATCTTTGTAAATTTCAAAAAGCTTATCAAAGTTTTTCTGGTTTTTGTTTTTCTCATAAATATAATAGTAAAGATTTTCTTTGATTTCAACAGGTAGCTCTATTTCCTTTTGTTCATTTTTTACAAAATTTAACGGGATTTGTTCGTTTGTTGTTTTCACAAGAAATGCAAGGTACTCATCAAGAATCGAAAGATACATATTTGTAAAGATTTGCTTCTCAGGTAGAATTTGCATCGCTTCTTTTAGAATATTCAGGCATTTTTCAAATTCTTTCCTTTCCTTTAAAAAATTTGCATAATCTATGTATGCTGCCATTGTATTGCTTGCGACAAGCTTTATCTCAGGAAAGATAGTATAGGCTTTTAAGGCATTCTGAAAACTTGAAGCATAATTTTTATTTTTCGCATCCACAAAAGAAAAGTTGGCATACAGAGCTGCTAAAAGCCCCTTTTTATCTATCAACTGAATTTTATCAGGTGAACGGGTGTAAATAAATCCTGTTAGTTTTCTAAAAGCTTCCTGAGCCTTCTCATTTGTCCTGATATCAAATCCGTATGGTGTTGTATTTTCAACATCGATTTCCCTGTCATCAGCATAAAGCAATGTAAATACATGTGTGGGCAAAGCAATTGCTTTAAACTTAAGGCCAAATTCTTCAAGAAAAATGGAGTATAAGATTGTGGAAGATAGACAGTTGAATTTTCCTGTTTTCAATAAAACATCCATACTATTGTTGAATTCTCCATATGTTTTTAATATATTCGAATGCATAAAATCAAATATAACCCTTGCTTTTTGTGTTTCACTTTCTCCAGAAATTGACTTTAAAATTTCATTTTTGTAATTTTCAATATTGTTTAAATAATTAGAAAGAAAATTTTCTCTAACCCCACTTGCAACAAGTGAAGAAACCTTTAAAGGAAAGGAATCAGGAGATAGCAAGATTTTATACTCAAGCGAATTTGTTGGTAATTCAAGAAATCTGGATATATAACCATAGGATAAGCTAAAAAACGAAAGATAAAAGAGTAGGGTTAAAATAAATTTTTTTATGAAACACATAGAAAACCTTTTTTCCCTTTCGATATCAAAAAAGAATATCTTTTTTATTAAACACAAAAAGCCAGAGTTTATCCACTCTCTCTTTTTAAAAATGCTACAACTTCCTTTCTACTTTTGTAGAGAATCACAAGAAAGTTAGCCACAAGAAGTGCGGAATATTCAAGACCAAAACCTCTAAAATACATATAGATTAATGGAACTATCAAACCTGCAACAGTAATAAATGCATCATCTTTTCCTGTAATGTGCTTCTTAAAAAATCTGAAGCTTACTTCAAGTGTTGCAAGTACAACGGCATAAATAAAAGAAACCTCAAAAAATGTTAAAGCACTCCATACACCAAAAGTTACAGCAACACCCTTTCCACCTTTAAACTTTAGAAAAGGAGAAAAGGCATGACCTAAAATAGGGGCAATACCAACAACAAAAATCTCCCATCCCTTTATCCAGCCATTATAGGTAAACAAAATCAGTGGAAACAATCCCTTTAGAAAGTCAAGCAATGCCCCCAAAACACCAAACTTGAAACCAAAAGCCCTCCCAAGGTTAAAAGCACCGGGATTTTCATCTTCCCCGTAAGCCCTTATATCCTTGTGCATTAGAAGACCAATCCAGTAAGAGAACATCATTGCACCAATGAAAAACTCTATAACAAAAAGTATTACAACCTTCATAAGCATCTCCTTTCAATTTAATTTGAAAGCATTTCTTTAGCATGCTTAAGTGCTATTTCAGTTTCTCCTCCTAACATTCTCGCAATTTCACCAGCTCTTTCTTCCTTTGTTAAAAGCCTTGCTTTTGCAAATGTTTTATTCCCTTCCACACTCTTGGATATAAAATAATGAAAATCTGCCTTAGAGGCAATTTGAGGCAGGTGAGTTATTACAAAAAGTTGCTTTTCCTTAGAAATTTCCTTCATCTTAAGCCCTACATTGTTTGCAGTTATACCACCAATTCCTACATCAATTTCGTCAAATATCAATGTTTCTACAGGATCACTTTTTGCAAATATTGATTTTAACGCAAGCATAACCCTCGAAATTTCGCCACCTGAAGCAACTTTTTTGAGTGGTTTTGGTTCTTCTCCGGGGTTTGTGCTGATTAAAAATTCTACCCTATCAATTCCAGTTTCATTTACTCTTACAGGAATGCCATTTAGAATTATAGGACTTGATTCATCTTTAACGTACTTTATATCCACTATAAAATCAGCCTTTTCCATACCGAGAAATTTTAATTCTTCCTTTATTTTCTTTGCAAGTTCTGTAGAAACAAGTTGCCTCTTCCTTGATAAATCAATGGATTTTGAGGTCAATTCTTTCTTAAGGTTTTCTATTTCTTCAGTTAGCTTTTGAATTTCTCCAGACTTGTTATCTAAAAAACTAAGCTTTCTTTTACATTCCTCGGCATACTGAATAAGTTCAGCTATTGTATTCTTCTTATATTTTCTCTTAAGATCCTTTATTAGCTCAAGCCTTTCTATTGTTTTTTCAAGCGTATCCTCATCAAAATCAAGCTCTTTTAAATAATCAGAAAGCAATCTCCCGCTCTCCTCTACCTTTGTCAGGGCATCATCAAGAATCTGTCTTAACTCTGTATACTTTGGGTCAAAACTTTCTATTGAAGATATTGAATTTATTGCTCTGGATAAAGAAATGGTTGCACTTTTCTCATTATTATAAATTAAGTCCCTTGCATTACTTAAAGAGAGAGAAATATTTTGTGCATTTTCCATTTTTTTTAGACTTTCGGTCAATTCTTCTTCCTCTTCTTCATAAAAATTAGCATCCTGTATTTCCTTTACGGCAAGTTCCATAAAAACTCTATCAGCTTCAAGTCTATTTTGATCCTGCTCGAGTTCTTTAAGTAAGTTAAGAGACTCCATCAGTCTTTTGTAAAGGTTTTCAACAATCTTAATATCGCCGTGTAAATTGCCATAGCTATCAAGTATATCCTGATGAACTTTTTGTTGTAAAAGAAGCTGATGGTCATGCTGGCCATGTATATCAATCAACCACTGTCCTATCTCTTCAAGCTTGCTTATTGGCTCCTGAAAACCATTTATGAAAACCCTGTTCTTGCCCTGGTGTATGGAAATTTCTCTACGAATAATTAAAGAAGATTCTACATCAACAGAATAAGACTTTATTTTTTCCTTTATGTCCCTGTCTTTGATTAAAAATTCACCTTCTATTATTGCCTTCTCTTCCCCACTTCTAACAATGCTGCTATCCCCCTTTTCTCCAAGAAGTAAGTTTATAGCTCCCACAAGGATTGATTTCCCAGCCCCAGTTTCACCTGTAAATACGGAAAAACCCTCTTCAAATTCAAGCTCAAGTTTGTCAATTATTGCATAGTTTTGAATGAATAACCTCGTAATCATATATGCCACCCAAGTTTTTCTCTTAAAATGTGGAAAAATTCTTTTTCTCCATAGTCATATATTTTAACAGATTTTTTTCCTTTTTTCACAATAATTATATCATTCAAGTTCAGTAAAAAATTTTCCTGCCCATCAATGGTAAGGTTTGTATCAAAACCCCCACTTAAAAAAGAAATTTGAAGCTGCTTTTCAATACTTGTAACTATCGGCCTTACACCAAGTGAATGGGGGCATATAGGCGTAAGTATCATTGCATTTACATCCTGTGTGAGAATAGGCCCGCCAGCGGAAAGATTATACGCAGTTGAACCTGTTGGTGTCGATACTATAAGTCCATCAGCCCTGTACTGCGCGAGAGGCTCTCTGTCAATACTGACACTTATTTCAACCATTCTCGATAAGATTCCTTTCGAAATTACAACATCATTAAGAAAATGAGAATGAAAAACTGCTCTATTGTTTCTTATTACCGTTACCTGCAAAAGGATTCTCTCTTTTACTTTCATTTTACCCTTTTCAATCTTTTCTAATGCAGAAGAAAATTGATCTGCAAACACTTCCATGAGAAAACCAAGTCTTCCTGCATTTACACCTAATATAGGGATATCAAACTCAAAAAATGTTCTTGCCGTAAAAAGGAATGTTCCATCTCCTCCAACAGGAATGATAAGATCAAAATTTTTCCATCTGAAGGGATGTTCTAAATCCGTCAGCCATAATCCTGTCTCAAGATTGTAGTAAATGGGTCTTGTAATTACATATTCAATATTTTTTTCATCAAGAATTTTTTTTATCTGTGAAATTGCAATAGAAACATTGTCTTTTTTTAAATCTCCAACAATAAGAACAAGATTAATTTTTCTCATCTTTTTTCCTGAAAAATCTCTTTATTCTTTCTAACAAAGATAAATTGCCAAATTTGTTTGAATAATCTTCAATGGCTTCTTCAATATCTATGTCATTGAACTTTTGCTTTAAATAATGCCAGTGATCCATAATCCATATAAAAAGGTCTCCGGCCTCTCTGCCGGGAAAATATCTTAAAACTCTCTTTTTTTTAATTAGCGAATTAATTGGCAAATACAGCTCAGTATACCAGCTTTTTACAGCTTCTTCCCAGCTTACTTCTCTTTTTAATTTCTCACCAAGAAAATACCTGTAAGTATTTATATGTTCTACGAGTCTGTAATATCCCCAGGGATTTGTAAGCTTTATGTACACCCTTGGAAAATATTCATTGAAACGAGTTTTCTGAAGAAAATAGTTGTAACTTTCCGCAAGTAAAAGACCCTTCTGAGAAAATTCTTCTATTTTTACATCTGTAAGTAGTTCCGTAACTTCAGCATCGATGAACTCCTGGCCAAGTTCTTTAGCTACAGAAACCCTGTGATTTCCATCCCTTACTATATAATAATTTCCAATTTTGTAAACTGATATGGGCGGAAGGGATATATTCTGTTCCTTTGCAACCTCAATGTTGACCCATCTATCTCTTATTTCATCCTGTTTCGGTAAAAAGTCTTTATCAAAATCCCTGTATCTTCCTTCACTACCTACAATATTTTTAATGGGGATGGTCTTTATTCCCCTGTAAACCATAGCTTTGGGTGGTACAAGGTATTTTACTTCATCTAACTGGAACAATTCATTATCTTTATTAAAAAATCTTGATTTCAATTCATTTAAAAAAGCTTTTTTTCTTGCAATATCAAATCTCTTCTTAGCAAAAAATCTTGCATCAAAATTATTCATATCAAATATCCTTAATTCACTGGAAAATTAAAGGAGTAGTATAAGAACTTAAATCTCAATATCAATTAATACATAATCGTAGCAATTTACAACAATAGTATTTCCTACTTTTGTAATTCTTTCTTCCCTGTTATCATATATATGTGAGTGTCCATGAAGCAGATAAGCTGGGGAATACTTCTTTATGAAATTCAAAAAACTTAAAAAACCCTTATGTGGTAAATCACTTCTATCATGTACACCAAAAGGTGGAGCATGGGTTACAATCACATCTATGTATCGCCCATAAAATAACTTGTTCAACCATAAGCGTGGTTTTAGTTTTAGAATCTTCCTTTTAATCTCCATTTCAGTATACTGGTGTTCCCCCCTGTTGTAAAGCATTGAACCTTCGATACCGGCAAATATAACTCCGGAAAAAACTTCAACTTTCCCGTCTAAATTTATCCCCCCCATTTTTACATTTTTTTCTTCATAATTCATTTTTAATATTTTATCCTGAATAAATACCATATTTTTTGTTTTTAAATCATAATGATCGTGATTACCGCAAACAAAAAAAAGAGGCTTACCCAAACTGGTAGCAATAAAATCCAGGTAATATATAGGAAGATCCCCGCACGAGATAACTAGATCAACTTTATCCTTATATTCTTCTATGTAAGGACTGTAAAGCTTCGGATTTACGACATCACTTAAAGCAAGGACTTTCAACTTCACATTATTACTCTATACTTCCTCAATATGGGATTGTATAAATTTTTCAAACTCTTCTCTTGACATTTGATCTTTGAAAAATTCCCACATAGCTTCTATAGCTTCTTCCTTAGTAGGAAACTTAGCTCCTTTCATCGCACCATCCAGAGTTACTCTAACTGCCATAATTTCCTCCAACTCAAATTAATTAAAAATTTAGCCCGCAGTAAGCATTTTTTCAATGGGGATACGAGCTTTTTCAATAGTCTCTCGGTCAATTTTCACTTCAAAATATTCTTTTTCAAGAGAATTTAAAATCTTCTTTAAGGTAATTTTTTTCATATTCTGACATTCCATCCGTCTTTTTGGTTCAATAAATTCTTTTTCTAGAAATCTCCTTTTTAAAGCATAATTGATTCCCCACTCTGTTACAACTATAAATCTTTTCACATCCTTATGATGCTCAACAAAATCAAACATCTGTCCAGTGCTGCAAATACTATCTGCAAGTGCCCTTACCTCTTCCCTGCATTCAGGATGAACCATTACAAGCGCATCAGGATAGATCTTTTTAACTTCAAGCACATCTTCTACTTCAACATTCTCATGAACTATGCAGAAGCCGGGCCAGAGAATAATCTCTTTATCCTTTATTTTGCTCTTTACGTACGAGCCCAAGTTTTTATCTGGTAGAAACACAACCTGTTTTTGAGGCAAAGAGGCTACCACCTGCAATGCATTAGAAGAAGTACAGCAGATATCAACAACAGCCTTCACATCAGCAGTAGAGTTAACATAAGCCACAAATGCAGCTTCTGGATACCTTTTTCTCCACTCTAACACAGTCTTTTTGTCCGCAAAAGCTGCAAGTGGACAACCAGCTCCTGGATCAGGAATCAAAACCTTTTTATCAGGATTAATTATTTTTGCAGTTTCAGCCATAAAGTAAACACCGCAGAGCACAATAATAGAAGCATCAACTTTTGATGCTTTCTGAGCCAAACCAAGCGAATCACCAATAAAATCAGCTACATCCTGAACTTCAGGCAGCTGGTAATTATGTGCCAGAATTATAGCATTTTTTTCTTTCTTGAGTCTATTTATTTCATTTATAATTTGCTGCACTGAAACCCTTTTTAAAAATTTTACTACTATTTAATTATATTCATATTTTTTTAAAAGTCAAGGTTTTTTTAATAAAACTGAAAACTCACCCACACAACTTTAGTAAATTAAACTAAAAAATGTTTCTAATCTAAGGTTTTCCTTTATATTTACTCGAATTTTTCCGATTTTATTATAAAAAATGTGAAATCTGGAGATGATATGAAAAAATTTTTAATATTATTTGCATTTATTTTTTCTACAATATTTGCTATTTCACCTGATGAAGCCTTGAGTATACTGAAAAAATCCACAAAGCAATATATTTCCAGAGAAGAAATTTCAAAAATAAAACCCAAAAAAGTCATTGCAACGATACTTTCCTGTTCAGATCAATCAGTTAAAGTAGAAAATATTTTTAACATAAAGGGGAATAACCTTTATAACGTAACTGTTCTTGGCAACATAGCACTTGAACCTGAAATTGCATCAATTGAATACTCTGTAACCCAGCTTGAATCCCCGCTGATACTTGTAATGGGACACCATAACTGTGCAATAATAAGAGATACTTTAAAGGGAGAGGTAAGGAATGTCAAAAATTCAACCATTCTAAATGCTTTAGAAAATTCACTTAGTAAAGCAAAGATAGCTTACGGTGGTAATTTTTCTGAAATGCTTTACAAACAATCTGTAATAATAAATATATACAACTCAATGGAAAATATTATAAAAGGCAGTGAAATAATAAGACAGTTGATAGAACTGAACAAGTTGAAAGTAGTGGGAGTATTACTCAACGAAAACTCAAAAACACTTGAATGGCTTGGAGAACACCCAATGCAGAAAGAAATAATGGCTGGAAATTACGATTCAAATGAGCTTATTTCTTTTTTAAAGACAAGCAACAATAGGCAGGATGTAAAATCAGAAAAGGCTGATATTACTTCTACTAATGAGACAAAAAATCTAAAGCAAAGTACAGTATCCGAAAAAAAATCAATTAAAAGTATTGAAAAGCCTCTTTCTACAGAATTAAAATTCTTTATGGATAAAACTATCGCTTCGCCCAGAAATCCATCATACATCACAATAAGAATTGAAAGCCCGGAAAATGTTTTTAGGGTTTCAATTAAGTTTTTTGCTCAATCTCTAAAATCTAAAAGAAAAGAATTAATCTTTGCCCTTCCGGAATTAAAGGTAATAAATGGTGTAGCACAAACTCAGTTTTACTTTTCTGGAAGAAAATTCAAAAAAAACTTGTTTTTACCTAAAGGAAATTATAAAATTATAGGGGAAGTTCAGTGTTATAATTCTTATGGTAAAATGGTGGAAAGAAGAATTTTTGCAAGTAGTAATATAATTCTTTTAAACTAAAATCTTAATTTTATCTTTAAAGAAGGGAACAATGAATAAAAACATAGTAATATTTATATGTTTAATTTTTGTTTTATCCTGTTCAAGCGCAAAAAAACCAGAAACAGCAGATATTAATCAAGTTTCCAAAACTTCTCTGACTGAAACTATAGAAAATACAAACTCTTTAGAAACCCAATCAACCAGTATAGAAGCTATAAGTGAAACAATTTCAGCTGATAATATAAGTAATATAGAAGCAACTAAAACTGGAAATGATACCGGTATGGAAAAGCTTGCTTTAAGCGAAGAGAATATGAAAAAAGATTATGAAGTTGTCTTTGAAGATGATAATAAAGATTTAGTGCATTATTCCAGAACTAATTATAGATCCACAACTTATCTTAAAAGAAGAAACTCTCTTTTTAAAATACAAATAGGTGCTTTTATAAATAAACGGTTTGCCTATGAAATTTCGAAAAAGGTTAAAAAACATAATATAAAAACTAAAATAAAGTACGAAGCACCATACTGGAAGGTATATATTGACGATAAAATAACAAAGAAAAATTTATCCCATTATATAAAAAAACTTAAAAGTATAAAAGTAGCTTATTACATAAAGAATTAATATTTAAAAATTTTTGCTATTATTACTATAATAATTGCATCCTGTTAAATATGACCCTCTGTTAATCAGGAAGAATTAATACTGTGACAAATTAAGTTTTTTATTTTTGTTTTGCTGACTTATGGAGATGGGATTTATATAAAAATATGAAATATAGAGTTATTTTTACATCAACCTTTCTTTTCTTTTTTAGGATTTATTTTATTTTCTCTTCAGATCTAGAAACAACCTTAAAAACCATGACTCTTGAAGAAAAAATAGGCCAGATTATGGCTGTTGAAGAAGAAAGTATAAGAACAAACAGAAACGATGTAATAAAATATAAAATCGGAGCATTATTTACAGAGGAATCTGATTATCCTGTCCCGAATACACCTGATAACTGGAAGAAGATGATAGATGAATATCAAAATTTAGCTTTAAAAACAAGATTAAAAATCCCGCTGCTTTTTGGTGGTCACATTTTTCATGGAAATAACAAGGTTAAAAACAGTGTAATCTTCCCTCACAATATTGGATTGGGAGCCACACTGGATCCAGAACTTATAAGAAAAATTGGAGAAATTACAGCAAGAGAAACAATTTCTACAGGAATAAACTGGGCTTTTCTTCCTACACTTTCAATACCAGAGGATGAAAGATGGGGACATTTTTATGAGTGTTATTCTGAAAATCCCGAAATTGTAAAGATGCTTTTTAATTCTTTTCTATCAGGGTTGCAGGGGGAACACCTTTCAAACAGAAATAGTGTGCTTGCCTGTGTACGTGGATACTTAGGAGAGGGTGCAATAAAAGGTGGAAAAGAAAATGGAAACATAGAAATTTCTTTAGAAGAAATGAGAAAGAACCATTTACCACTGTTCAAAGAGGCTATAAGGAATAACGCAAGGTGTATAATGGTTTCTTATGCCAGCTATAATGGAGAAAAATTACACAAAAGCTATTACTGGATAACAAAGGTTCTGAAAGGGGAACTTGACTTTGATGGATTTGTGGTAAGTGAACAAAATGGTTTTAATTCTCTCGAAGGTGATTATGAAGAACAGATTGCCCTGGCAATGAATGCGGGAATTGATATGTTTATGATTTCAGGAGATTATAGAAAATTCTTTGAGAGTGTAAAAAGGCTTATAAAGGAAAAAAAAGTTTCCGTAGAAAGGCTAAATGATGCTGTAAGAAGAATTCTTAAGGTAAAGCAAGAAATGAAGTTAATGGAAAAAGTAAAATATAACTATGTGAATGAAAGAAAAAATATAGGTAGGATTGAACATAGAAATGTTGCAAGGGAAGCTGTTAGAAAATCAGTTGTTGTCCTTAAAAACAATGGAATTCTTCCACTGACAAACAATTACAGAAGAATACTTGTGGCTGGCAAAAATGCAAACGATGTGGGTAATCAATGCGGGGGATATACGATTTATTTCCACGGTAGCTGGCAAAAATGGCTTCATCAAACAAATGGTATGATAACAAAAGGAACTACAATCCTTAAAGCTGTTTCAAACTATTTTACAAACTCCGTTATCATATATGAAAGAGAACCAGTAGAGCTTAAAAAAAACGAATACGACCTTGCGATAGCAGTAATAGGTGAAAGACCTTATGGTGGAAAATTAGGGTATAGAAGATTGTTAACCCTCGATTATGAAGACTGGTTGAATCCAGATCTTTTTGTCCTTGATTACAGGGACACACGTGTCATCAGGAAAATAAAAAAAGCAAAAATACCTCTAATTACTATTTTGATTACCGGTAGACCATTAATAATTAATAATATTTTAAAGAAAAGTGATGCATTTTTAGTCGCCTGGTTTTTTGGAACTGAAGCAGATGGCGTAATTGACATTATTACTGGAAAATATAAACCAGCCGGAAAACTTCCAGTAAGCTGGCCAAGAAGTATGAATGATGTGCCAAAAGGTTATCTGGATAAAAACTACAAACCACTTTTCCCTATCGGATTTTTTCATGAATATCATTAAGTTAGCATTCATCGAGAGGGATTTTTTTGGCGTTCATTCTAGGAGGTAATCCCCATGATGAACAACTATAATTAAAACAAGAAGATAGATTGGGAATGTGTTTGAAGCCATTCATTTACTAAAATTTGATTATTTTTTATTTTTATTGTAAGATAATTAAATTTCTTATAATTATACGGAGGGAAAATTATGAAGAAGATTTTATTGATAATGTTTTCTCTTATTTCGCTTTTGTCGTGTTCGCTTTCAGATGAAAAGATTGTAGCAACCTGTAACCTGGGTAAGACAAAGTATCAACTGAAGCTAAAAGAGATAAAAAAGGATTTTTTGAATTATGCAATTTCCGACCCTTCTATTGTTGAAAAGGATGTAAGTTTTTACAAGAGCCTGATTGAAAACAGATATTTAAAACCCGAGATTCTTTATTATGAACAGTTACAATTAGGAATTACAAATACACAGGAATTTCAGCAAAATCTTGAAAGAGTTAAGAGAAATGTGGAAGACTCCACTTACATAAAAAAAGGAAAGGAAATTATTCAAAAAGAAGGTAAAGATGCAACATATGAAGTTGCAAGGGCTTCACATATTTTACTCACTGTATCAAGATATACAAATATTGGAGATAAAACGATAGAATTGAGTGAAAGTGAATACAACACAAAACTTGAAGAAACAAAAATGGTTGCACAAAACATAATTGACTCTATAAAAACATCAAAAAATCCTTTAAATGAATTTAAGAAAGTTGCTATGGAAAAATCCCAGGATAGAGGCAGTGCCGCAAATGGGGGTGATACTGGTTATTTTACAAGAGGTGAAATGGTAAAAGAATTTGAAGATGCAGTATTTACTGCAAAAAAAACTGGAATTATTGAAAATCCAGTAAAAACTCCTTTTGGATTTCACATTATTTATGTTACTGACCTTCCCAAAAAGAGGTCGCTTAAAGAACTAAAATCAAAAGTAAATAAGGAGATTTATAAAAGAATTGAGAGAAATTTAGTCTCTAAATATCAGGATTTTGACATTAAAGATAAAATCGTAGAAAATTTTCAGCTTGACCAGGCAAACAAGAAGGTTATTATAAATGGTAATTCTTTTGATCCAAAAGATATTCCAGAAGACTTAACTATTCTTACCAGTTATAAAAAACCATATTCCTGGAAGGATTCAAAAGAAATAATAAGTTTCTATGTTCCTAATTTTACAAACAACCTTGATTTTAACTCATTTCTAATCCAGATGGGAAATCTCAAAAGATTTTTGTATATAAGAGATGCCTCAAAAAGTAAGGGTTATGGGAATACTGCAGAGTTCAAAAAGGATTACAGCGATACTTTACAAAAATATATTACAAACATTGTGGTTCGAACATTTGAAAGTGGCCTTTATGAAAAGGCAAAAACAATGGTAACAGAAAAAGAAGTAAAGGATTTTTATGAGAAAAATAAAAACTTATTTGTAAAAGAAGAAAAAGGGAAGAAAGTTACAATCCCGTTCAAAGATGCGATTCCAAGAATTAGGTCAGACCTTGAGTATGCAAAACTTAGAGAACTTGAAAATGCGTGGTTTGATGAAACTTTAAAAAAGTATAAAATTAACTTTAACGAAAATGCAATAAAAACACTGATAGCTATGGAAAAATCTTACATCGAAAAGTTTAGAAAAGAGCAGGAAAAACAGTTAAAAAAACAAAAGCAACAGCAAAAACAAAAAAGTTAGTAATGTAATTAGACCTTAAGTTTAAAGGAGTGTCTAAAACTATGTGTATTTTAGACACTCCTTTTGAAATAAATTAAAATTATTTTAAACTTATCTTACCAGCTTATACACTCTTACATAATCAATTTCCATTCTCTGGGGGAATATAGAATTATCAACACCTTTTAATCCACCCCAGTTACCACCAATAGCAATGTTAAGAATTAAGTAAAATTTCTGATCAAATGGCCATACTCTAAAATCACTGGCTTCCTTTTTAAAGGTAAAGTAGTTTTTATCATCAACAAAGAAGTCGATTCTATCAGGATACCATTCTATTGCATAGACATGAAAATTATCACTGCTACCCTTAATATATGTTGAAGCTGTCTTGTGAGTACCTTTTTTATGATTATAACTATCAGTATGAATACTCATATGAACTACATCCTGATCAAAACCTACCATTTCCATGATATCAATTTCTCCACTCGAAGGCCATTCCCCGTATTTTTTCTCTGTAGGTAACATCCATATGGCTGGCCAGACCCCTCTACCCTTTGGTAATTTTGCACAAACCTCTATTCTACCATAGAGAAAATCTCCCTTGCCTCTGGTCACAACCCTTGCAGACTTATAAGGCATGCCTAAATGCCATTTTTTATGAGCCTCTATAATTAAAACCCCATTTGATACCCTTGCAGTTTCAGGATCATAAGCAGTATAAAATTGTTGCTCATTATTTCCCCAGCCACCCCCTCCTGCATCATAATCCCATTTTGACTCATCCGGAAGTCCTTCATAGTTAAACTCATCACTCCATATAAGCTCCCATTTTTTCTGTGCATTATTCTCCTTTTCTAACACCTGTTTTGAAGAACAGCTAACCAGTAAAAAAATCGTAATAAAGATAAAAATATTTGCCTTCATAAGTACTCCTTTATCTAAAACTTACAAAAATTTTAAATCAACTTTCGAAAAATTACAACTTTCCACTATATAGCACATAGAAAAAATAATAAAGCTACTCTCTTTTGTCAGGACAAAAGAGAGTAGCTTCACTTATAAAGGTAATCTATTCCTCAGTAATCCAGAATGTTATACCACCACCAATACCATGGTAAATTTTTTGAAAATTCTCCTTAAAACCAAGCTCATAATACAATCTTAAACCGAACCAGCCAAACTTAATATCAAATCCAAAATTAGCCACAGAATTGTTCAATATATCAAGTTTAACAAAGTCCGACATCAATAAAAAGTACTCTACAAAGAGAGAAAATTGTGATATAACAGGAATACCGATCATTGCTCCAGCCATTACTCCATAAGGAACATAATTGTAATCTTTTACATCCACAAAATTATAGGTTCCACCTATCCTTAAACCAAAGAATGGGATAAAATTAAGCCCTATAACTCCATAGCCCATAATATTCATTTTTTCAGATTCAAATGAAGGTTCACCAAGGGAGAGAGTAGCTGCACCAAAGTGGACGTTAAAGCCACTCCAGGATTTTTGAATATTTGGCCACCATGCACTTTTTTCTTTCTGAAGCTTCTGGGTATTTTTTATCCTCTTATTTATTCTTTCCTTCAGTTCGATAACTCTTGGGTTATCAGAAAATCCCGAGCTTTCAATCTTTTTTAAGGCGACCTGATATTTTGCAAGTGCTCCATCATAATCTCCATTGTTTACAAGTTTATCCCCTGCTAAGACTAAAGAATTCAATTCTGTTACAAAATTTTTAATCTCTGTCTTTTCTTCTTTTTCTGACATAATTTTTTTAACATTTTCTATTTTGTTTGCAAGATCTAACTTTGTTTCCTCAAAATATGAAGCAAGCCCACTTTCAAACTTAGAGAGAATATCAAATGCTTCTTCATAGGCTTCTCTTGCATTTTTATAATCCTGAAGATTTTCGAGTTCAACACCTTTATTTATTAGATCTATCATATTTGTAACCTTGACAAGCCAGCCTATCCTTGACTCGAAATTTTTCTTTATTTCCTGAGATACAGACAGATAATTATACATTGAATTTTTTATTTCATTTATATTTGTTGTGCATATTTCTATAGCTTTTTCATATTGTTTGTTTTTCCATGTATCTTCCATAATGGAAAAATTATTTGAAATGTTTTCTATAAATTCATCCTCACTTACACCTTGTTCAACCTGAAATGTATATACTAAAGAGGTTTTTTCTTTGAGTTCAACATTTGTTATTATTGTCTTAAACCCTCTTTTGTTGATCTTTATAGTGTTTTTACCAAGTTCAAAAGGAATTATTGTTTCCCCGCTTATACCACTCCATTCATTGTTAACATATACATCAAATCCTTTTTCAGGTAAAGTTGTTATAAATATCTTTACAGGTGCTTCTTTAAGTATAAATTTGAACTGATTTTCTACATTTGGAGCTATGTAAATGTTTGTATTTATAGTTTTATACCCATCCTTTTCAATTCTCACTTTTAATCTTTTAGCCTGCAATTGATAAATATTAAGTCCAGTTTCTATTATTTTTCCCCTGTAGCTACCCTCAATGAATAGATTTGCATCAGCTGGATCTGTAAAAATCTTTAAATCCCCGAAAAGTGGAGTCAAATATGTAACAACATTGTTCAACTTACCCCACATCCAGCTCAAATTTGTGAGAAGGATATTATAACCCTCATTGGTAGCCCTGAATTCTACAGTAAGAAGCTCATTTTTATCTAAATAGCAACTGAGTGGAGTAACACCAAGTTTATTGTTATTTACAAACACTGGAATATTTTTTGCCTGAGGAGTTACAAAGAAACCGATAATACTCTTGGGAGAAAGATTTAAATTAATTTCCTTAACCTTACCCATTTCAAGGGTAAAATTTGTTCTGAAAGGTGTATATCTGTCTTTAAGCAAGGTTAAAGAATGAAGCCCAACATTACCCTGGTATTCAAATTTGCCGTTCAAGATTTTTCCAGCAATTTGTCTGTCGACTACTACAGTTGCCCCTTCATTCGTAGAATTAATCACAATCTTATTACCTTTTCTTTCTAGACTGACAAATGCATAAACCATATCATTCTGAACTAAATTAACCTTTACAGTTTTTAGCTTATAGTTCACACTTTCATCAAAAAGTATAGTTTTTTCTCCGGTCTTTAAATCCTTAAGCAAGATGGGTGTTTCACCGCTAATCCCATCCTCGACAATCAAAAACTTTGCCCCAGGGAAGTCTGAATCAACGTAAAGAGAACCTAAAGAAGGAATTCCTTCTTCCACTTTTGTGCTGAGCTTTGAAAGGTTAATCTTATAATTTATCGGTTTTTCTGCAATTTCAATATTTGTAATAATTGTAGAATATCCTTCTGCCCTTATAATAGCGATGTATCTTCCAACAGGTAGTCCACTGTTTACACCATTTACCAGTTTTTTATTTAACAGAGGCAAATCAATGGAGGCATTTTTAGGAACTACAGAAAATCCAACAGAACCGGTTTTCTGGGGGATATAATAATATCTATCTTTCAAACCAAAGAGTTCAACCAGAGTTTCCTTTACTCTTCTGTTAAAATTCTCCTTATCATATATATCCTGTAAAGGAAATGTAAGAACAGTTGAAACAGGTTTGGTCAAGTTAGTAGTATACCAGCTAAAAGCAACGTTAACTGTATCAGAGCCGGCTTGTTTTTGCCTCATAATTAAAAAACTTACATTCAACCCGGATGTTACATTTACAATTGAAAGATTTTTTAAAATAGCTGGTGTTATACCATTTATACTAACGGGTGGAATTTTTTTGGGTAATACTTTTTTACCCTTTACGATTTGAATGTTGGTGTTTGTAGCATTGATCTCATTGATGTTAAAATTTGCCCACTGTTCAATAACCTTTGATTCTACAAAATTCTTACCGCTAAAATCACTTAAATCCTGTAGATTTGCTATAACCTCCTGTTGCAAATAATTATAAACATCGGGTGGGAAATTTTTTGCCACAGGTGTAAAGAAAATCAGAGAAACTTCTTCTGAATAAAGCAACCCGAAAACAAATGTTGATATGCATATTACCAAAAAGAAAATTTTTTTCATATCATCTCCTTAATATATTTTTTATAGATTTTTGTATTTCCTTATTATAAAATACCGAATAAATATTGTTTATTTGAAATCAAGGCGTAAAAAAGTTTTAAAATTGAAGTCAAAAGATTATTTTTTATTTTTCTTTCTTTTTGGCCTTGAAATTTCAGTAATTAAAACTTTACCATTTTCAAAATCAGCAAGAACATCTCCCCCTTTAGAGAATTTTCCAAATAAAACTTCATCCACAAAAAGGTTCTTTAAATTCTCCTGAATAACCCTACTTACTTCTCTTGCACCATAAACAGTGGAAAATCCCTTTTCAGTAAGAAAATCTAAAAGTCTATCACTTACTTTCAATCTGATTTTCTTCTCAAGTAATTTTGCTGAAAATTCTTTAATTTGTTTTTCTACAATCTGACGGACTATCTTCTTATCAAGTTTATTAAAGAAAACTATAGCATCAAGCCTGTTTCTGAATTCCGGGGTAAACACATTTTTTAAAGCCTTTGATAGTTTCTTTTGCTTATCCTCAAAAATGTCAGATTTAGTAAATCCAAGAGAAGCCTTTTCAAGTTCCTCTGCACCCACATTGGATGTCATAATAATTATGACATTTTTAAAATCAGCCTTTCTTCCAGTATTATCAGTGAGGGTTGCATAATCCATTACCTGAAGTAGTGTATTAAAAATATCGTAATGCGCCTTTTCAATTTCATCCAGAAGCAGAACACAATAAGGATTTTTGATTATGGATTCTGTAAGCAGTCCTCCCTGTTCATATCCTACATATCCAGGGGGAGCACCTATCAATCTTGCAACAGTATGCTTCTCCTGATATTCACTCATATCAAACCTTATAAGCGGAATAGAGAGAATCTGTGAAAGCTGTTTTGCAAGTTCAGTTTTACCGACACCTGTAGGACCAACAAAAAGTAAAGAAGCGATGGGCTTGGTTTCATCATTAAAGTTAACCCTTGATCTTTTTATAGCTTCAACTACTACTTTTATGGCTTCATCTTGACCAAAAATTCTTTTCTTTAACTCCTTTTCAAGATTTTTAAGCAACTCAATTTCCTTTGTCGAAACAGTTTTCTCAGGAATGCGAGCAATCTTTGCAACCACCTTTTCAATATCTTCTACATCAACAATTTTCTGATTTTTATAAAGTTTTACATAAACGCCAGCTTCATCTATCACATCTATTGCTTTATCCGGAAGGTGCCTTTCAGTAATATATTTACTGGAGAGGTCAACAGCCACTTTCAAAGCCTCATCAGTATATTTAACCCTGTGAAATCCTTCGTATTTCCCTTTTAAACCTTGTAGGATTGCATAGGTATCTTCAACAGATGGTTCGTTTACATCAATCTTCTGGAATCTTCTCAAAAAAGCCCTGTCTTTCTCGAAGTATCTACGATATTCCTCATAAGTAGTGGAACCAATACAGCGAAGTTTGCCAGAGGTAAGGACAGGTTTTAAAATATTGGAGGCATCAAGAGAGCCACCTGATACTGCACCAGCTCCAATAATATTGTGTATTTCATCAATGAAAAGAATTGAATCAGAAAGGCTGAGTAGTTCATTTATAACCCTTTTGAGTCTTTCTTCAAAATCTCCTCTATATCTTGTTCCGGCAAGTAATAGACCAATATCAAGCATATAGATTTTAGAATTTTTCAAAAAATATGGAACATCACCACTGGCAATTTTTAGCGCAAGTCCTTCAACAATTGCTGTCTTTCCAACACCTGCTTCACCTACTAATACTGGATTGTTTTTAAATCTCCTGCCAAGTACCTGTATTGTTCTTTCTAAAATATCTTCTCTACCAATAAGTGGATCAATCTCACCCCTTTTTGCCTTTTCCACAAGTTCAGTTGTAAAAATTTCAAGGAAGGTCTTTTCCCTGTTTTCTTTAGGCTGCCTTTCTTCCCTGATTGTTTCTCTTGTAAATTGATAAATTGCCTCATCCGGAACAACGGCAATACCATGAGCTATATAGTTAAGAAGATCAAGTTTTGTAATTCCCTGCTGTAAAAGAAAGTATGCTGCAAAAGATTCATTTTCATCAAGGAGAGAAATGTAAATATCACCAATGGTAATTTCTTTTTTGTTCGGGTCACTATAGCTATAGATTGCTCTTGCCATTACAGACTGAAGTGAATAAGATTCTTGGGGCTCAATATCATTTGAAATTACTTCTAATTTTGTTTGAAAAAAGTTTTCTAAATTTTTTTTAAGATCCTCTATTCTCACTCCACAATGAGAAAGTATGTCTATTCCACTTTCAAAAAACAACGAAGCATACAGCAAATGTTCTGGAGTGACATACTCATGATGACGCATTTTTGCTTCCTGATAGGCAGCAAAAAGTATCTGGTTTAACTCAAAACTTAATTCCATAATAATTATGCCTCCTCAGCACTGCACCTAAGTGGAAAATTCCTTGCCCTTGCCATCTCGTGAACCTGTCTTATCTTCGTATAAGCAATGTCATAGGGATAGATTCCGACAATTCCTTTGCCTTTGTTATGAACTTCAAGCATTATCCTTGTGGCTTCAGAAGGAACCTTGTGAAAAACTTTCACAATTACTTCGACAACAAAGTCCATTGTGGTATAGTGATCATTATGAATGATCACTTTATACATTTTTGGTTCTTCAACCCTCGGTTTCTCCTGAATCTCAGTTCTGCCTTTTAAAATAAGCTCATTTTCCATAAAATATACCCTGAAGTAAAAAATTTCTCAGTGGTTTTTCTATAAAAATTATAAGTATTTTTTCCAATACTTTCAAGTAGTTTAATTGAATTTTTGTAAATTTCAAACTTTTTTGTCTGAATTTTTAACAAAAATCCCAAGCAAAAATACAAAACTAAAGAGAAGCTTCTTTAGATTTTCGAACAAGTCTATTTTATTTCTTGAGAAAAAGCTAAATTTAGATGGTTTAAAATTCTTGAAGAAAAACAAAGTTTACCTTAAAATAATATCTTAAGCTGGCAAAAAAAGGAAGAGAGGAAAAAATCTGTGAATAAAGCAATTCTTCTTTTAAAGAATGGGGAGGTATTTATTGGTAAGAATTTTGGCTACCATGGAGAAACTATGGGGGAAGTGGTTTTCAACACTTCTATGACAGGATATCAGGAAATTCTTACTGATCCATCTTATAATGGGCAGATTGTCACAATGACCTATCCTCTGATTGGAAACTATGGAGTAAATGATGAAGATGTAGAAAGTGGAAAGATACAGGCAGCTGGTTTTGTAATCAGGGAATTATCTAAAATTACTTCTAACTGGAGAAGTAAAAATGATCTTCACAGTTATCTTGAAAAAAATAAAGTTGTGGGCATTGAGGGAATTGATACTCGAAAGCTTACAAGAATTATAAGAATTAAAGGTGCGATGAATGGTATACTTTCAGCTATTGACTTTGACATAGATAGCCTCAGAAAGAAACTTGATAAACTGCCAGATATGGCAGGGCTTGACCTTGTCCCAAATGTTACAATTAATCAACCTAAAAGATACAACGATTTCAAGGAATTAAATCCACACATTGTCGTAATTGATGCTGGAGTAAAACTTAATATTCTGCGGCTTTTTGAAGAAAGAGGTGCAAATATCACTCTTGTTCCTGCAACTTACTCAGCAGAAAAAATTCTTGCCCTCAAACCCGATGGTCTTTTTATTTCAAATGGACCCGGTGATCCTGCTGCAATTCATTACCTTATAAGGACTATACAGAATTTGATAGGTAAGCTTCCAATTTTCGGGATCTGTCTGGGGCATCAGCTATTGGGGCTTGCACTTGGTGCAAAAACCTACAAGCTTAAATTCGGGCACAGGGGAGCAAATCAACCTGTTAAAAATCTTCACACTGGAAGGGTAGAAATAGCCTCTCAGAATCATGGCTTTTCTATTGTTGAAGATTCTATTCCATCCGATGTAGAAGTAACACACATAAACCTTAACGATAATACAGTGGAGGGCATAAGGCATAAAAAATATCCATTAATGAGTGTGCAGTATCATCCCGAGTCTTCTCCAGGCCCCCATGATTCACTTTATTTATTTGATGATTTTATGAAAATGGTTGAAAAACACAGATCAAAATGAAAAAATACAGTAATTCTGGAGAAACAAGATGAAAGTATGTCTTGTAACTGGTGGAGCAGGTTTCATAGGAAGTCATCTTTGTGAAGCATTGCTTGCAAAAGGTCATTATGTGATATGTGTTGATAACTTTTTTACAGGTAGAAAAAAGAATATTTTACACCTTCTTGACAACAAAAATTTTGAAGTTATAAGGCACGATATTGTCGATGAATTACTTGTGGAATGTGAGTGGATATTTAACTTCGCCTGTCCTGCTTCTCCTATTCATTATCAGTATAATGCTATAAAAACTATTAAAACCAATGTCCTGGGCGCATTAAATATGCTTGGTCTGGCCAAGCGTGTGAAGGCGAGAATAATGCAAGCTTCAACAAGTGAAGTCTATGGCGATCCAACAGTACATCCTCAAAAGGAAGACTACTGGGGCTATGTAAATCCAATTGGTATAAGAAGTTGTTATGATGAAGGGAAAAGAGTAGCAGAGACACTGTTTATGGATTATCACAGACAGAATAAGGTTGACATAAAAATTATAAGAATTTTTAATACTTATGGTCCACGAATGCTTCTCAATGATGGAAGAGTGGTTTCAAATTTTATTGTTCAGGCTCTTAAAGGTGAAGATATAACAGTTTACGGGGATGGAACACAAACAAGGAGTTTCTGTTATATTGATGACCTTGTGGGAGGTGTGATTAAAATGATGGAAGTGGATAATTTTACTGGACCTGTAAATCTGGGCAATCCTGAAGAGTACAGAATAATAGACCTTGCCAGAATGATTATAGAACTAACAAATTCAAAATCAAAAATAATACATAAACCATTACCATCAGACGATCCAAAACAGAGAAGACCGGACATTACACTGGCAAAAGAGAAATTAGGCTGGGAACCAAAGGTAAAAATCAGAGAAGGGCTTTTGAAGACTATAGAATATTTCGAAAAAGAAATTAAAAACCAGTCCGCTTAAAAAGTTTTGCTAAATCATTTCTGCTAAAAGATACAATTATTGGTCTGCCGTGAGGGCAGGTTAGGTTGTTCGGGGTATTTTCTAACTCACTAAGTAATGCTTTAACTTCATTCTCATTAATTCTATTTCCCGCCTTTATGGAGGCCTTACATGCTATTTGCCTTATAGACTCATCCAGAAAATCAGAAACATTAGATTTTCTTTCTTCAAGACTTTCAATAAAGCCTAAAATTACTTCTCCCACCATTTCATAATCAACGAAAGCAGGGGCACTTCTCACAACAAAAGTATTTTGACCAAAGTGTTCAATATCAAAGCCACATCCCTTTAAAATTGACAAATTTGCCAGGAAATCATCAAGAACTACATAAGGCACATCAACTTTGACAGGCACTAAAAGATTTACAGAACTTAACACTTTCTGAGAATAAATCTTCTTAAATTTTTCATAGTTAATTCTCTCATGGGCAGCATGCTGGTCAACAAGATACAAGATATCCTCGTCTTCAAGAATAATATATGTATTGAAAGCTACTCCAACATACCTCAGGGATGAAAGGCTTTTTTGCTGGTTAGTTTTTTCTGTGTTTAAAGAAAAAAGGGTTTCCTCTTTAATCTTGTAGTTATTATAAGTTGCATTAATTTTTGAAAAGTCCGGGCTGGATTTATCCTGGCTGTTTACAAAATAATCCCTTATAGCTTCACTTATTTTTTTTTCGTATTGAGTAAATTCAAGTTTTTCAACTGCATTGTAAACATTACCTATATTTAATACCTCCTGCATTGAGTCTATTATGCTTTTTATAACCTTTTGTTCATCTTTAAACTTCACCTCCTTTTTCATTGGATGAACATTTACATCAACTAAAGAAGGATTAATACTTAGATAAATAAAAACTGCCGGGAAATACCCTTTTGGAAGTATTTCTCCGTAGACATTTTGAATAACATAATAAAAACTTTTCCATTCCACAGGGCGCTGGTTAACAAAAAAGTATTCATAAAGCCTGTTTGGCCTTATGAAATTCGGTTTTGAAATATATCCTGTAAAAGAAAAATCCTTTTCAATTCTTTCGATCAAAAGCAGGTCTTCAACAACATCAGGGAAAAAATCATATATTCTTTCAAGACAGGATTTCCTTTTCGGGTTAACAAACTTCCTTTTTCCATCCGAATAAAATTCAAAACCCACATTAAAAAAAGGAAGGGCTTTTTTTGTTATTTCCTTTTCTATAAGCTTTAACTCTGTGGTTGCACTCCCTAAAAATTTTTCTCTTGCAGGAAGATTGAAAAACAGATCTTCTACTATTACCTTTGTTCCAGCATCCCTGGAAGTTTCTTTAACTTCTATAATATTCCCACCCTCACTATAAAGCGAAAAGGCAGTATTGCTATCTTTTGCCTTTGAGATGATTTTAAGCTTTGAGACCTCAGCTATACTTGATAGAGCTTCTCCTCTAAAACCAAGAGTTTTTAAATTTTCCAGATCATCGAAACTTTTTATCTTGCTTGTAGTGTGATTTTTTATACAAAGTAGTAGATCTTCCTTATCCATCCCGATTCCATTGTCAGAAACTTCTATGTAAGACTTGCCGCCGTTAGATATGTAAATTGTAATCCAGTCAGCCTGTGCATCGATAGCATTGTCGAGCAATTCTCTGACTACAGAAGCAGGTCTGTCTATGACTTCTCCTGCAGCAATTTTTACAACTGTAGAATAATCAAGTTCAATTATCCTGCCCACAGAGTATTTTTCTCCTTTTTAATTAAAGCAAAAGCAATAAAAAATACCCCAAATAATATCATAGGAAATGATAAAACCATTCCCATTGTCAGCCAGTTGCCATAAAGATAACCAATCTGTTCATCCGGCTCTCTAAAAAACTCCACTATAAATCTCGCTACTCCATAGCCCGTCAAAAATAAACCACAATAAAATCCCCTGTTTCTCTGACCAGCTTTATAGAAAATATACATTAAAGCAAAAAGTAGAAAACCTTCAAGAAACATTTCATAAAGCTGAGAAGGGTGTCTTGGAAGGTTAACCACTTCAGTTCCTGGAAGGACCTCGAGTCTGGTTTTCGCCACAAATTCTTTCACCCATTCTTCAGAAAGAGAAAAGTGCTTTTCCTTTGGAATTCTTGGAAATATCATTCCCCACGGCATTGTTGTAGGTTTACCCCAGAGTTCCTGATTTACAAAGTTTCCCCATCTTCCAAAACCCAATCCAACAGGTGTAGGAATGGCAATTAAGTCCATCAGGTCTATGTAATTCTTTTTATTTAATACACAGTATACAAAAATTGCAATCAAAACCCCTAAAAAACCTCCATGAAAGGACATTCCACCTTCCCACACTGCAAAAATTTTTGCTGGATTTGATAAATAGTAAGGAAGATTATAAAAAATAACATATCCCAGCCTTCCTCCCAAAACCACACCAAAGAAGCCATAAAAAATTATATCTGAAAGCTCATTCTGATTGAGATTTATTTTCTTTTTCTTTATAAGAAAATAAAGAAAGTAGTATAAAAATAAAAATCCAAGCAAGTACATAAGACTGTACCATCTTATACCAAACTTACCAAAAAGATGCAAAATCTCAGGATTAATATCGGGATGATGTAAATATGCAAACATAAATCTCCCCTTGAAATTTATCAAAGATAATTTTAATGCTTTATAGAAGGATAGTCAAAAAAATAAAATATTACTGTTTTAAAGGCAAAAAATTGAATTTTTTTATAGGTCTTTTCTGTCCACTTAAGGTAATTTACACTGTTTTCATTAATCCCGAGTTTATCTTTAATTCCCTGATATTTTTCATATTTTTCTTAACGCTTGCATCCTGTATTATTTTTGCCAAATTATTTTTTTTAGTTTACAATAAACATAGAAGGTAAACCTATGTTTAATAAAGTTCTATTTCCTGTGGTTTTTACTGATCAGACAGAACAGATGGTAGGATGTCTTGCTGGACTTTCTAAAAGTGGGGTAAAGGAAGTTTTACTCTTTCATGTAATCAGTATCTCAGAAATAATGGAAGATAGATACGCAAACGAAATTTATGATGAAGCAATGCTTGAAAAGTGGAAAAGTTATCTACAGGATTTTGGACTTAAAGTTGAGTACAAAATTGTCACAGGCATTCCCTGGATAGAAATAATTGATACAGCTGAGAAGGGTAATTTTTCCTTCATACTCATTGGTTCACATGGAAGCTCTTTTATTGACAGATTACTTTTAGGAAGTGTTGCTGAAAGAGTTATTCAGCATGCAAAAGTACCTGTTTTAATTTACAAATTCAAGAGAGATTCAGTTGGTGGACTTGTTTGCCAGAATATATTTGAAAGGATTCTATTCTGTACAGATTTTTCATCATCATCAGAAAAGTGCATACCATATGTAGAAAATATGCTTACCAATCACAATCAAAGACTCATTATCTTACATGTACAGGACTTAAGAAACTTAAGGCATGTTCAGCCAGAAAAGATTGAAGAATTTAACAGAATAGATCTTGAAAGGCTGGACGAACTGAAAAAACATTTCGAAAGAGTAGGATTTAAAAATGTTATGACACTATTAACCACAGGATATTCTATTTCAGAAATACTCAATTACGCTGCAACAGAAGATCCCACTATAATAGTGGTGGGTAAAAAAGGAAAAACTAACTTAAAAGAAATGCTTCTTGGTGGTGTCTCTCAAACACTGATTCACAAATCAAACAAACCAGTTTTTCTTGTGGAATAGGGAATTCTATGCAGATTTTTGGCTATGTTTTAGGAGAATTATTTACAAACACATATGTTGTATTAAACGATAATAATATAGGGTTTATTGTCGATCCTGCAACAGATGATGAAAAATTTCTTGAAGAAATAAAAGATATCAAACTTCCTTACATAATAAACACTCATGGACATTTCGATCATATATGTGGAAACGGAATAGTAAAAAATACCAAGGCAAGTAAGATTATAATCCATAAAAATGATGCACCTATGCTTACAGATCCTGAACTTAATTATTCTATTTTTACGACTAAAAGAGTTACTTCACCTGCTGCCGACATTACTCTTGATTCTCTCGAAGGGGTTTTAAATCTTAATGGTATTAACTGGAAATATGTTAATTTAGCAGGACATTCCGAAGGCTCGATAATCCTTGTAAATGAAGTTGAAAAAATCATTTTTTCAGGGGACCTGATTTTTTCTAACTCTATCGGAAGGGTCGATTTGCCAGCAGGTAGTTCTAAAAAGATGAAAAAATCCCTTCAGTTTATTGAAAAGCTTCCCTCTGATTTTATGGTTTATCCCGGTCATGGAGAAAGTTTTTTACTTGGAGATTTTAAAAAGATCTTAAAATATTTTATTCAGGAATTAGAAGAATGAAGCCCCAGGACCTCTACTTTGAACTACCTGAAGAACTCATTGCAGAAAAGCCTCCTATCCATAGAACAGAATCCCGTCTTCTTGTTGTGGATAGGAAGAAAAAAAACTTAATTGAAACAAAGTTTGATAGAATAATTGAATTTCTTGATGAAAACACTCTTTTAGTTTTTAATAATACAAAGGTATTTAAAGCAAGAATGTATGGCAAGACTGAAAATGGAAGAGAGATAGAGATACTTCTTGTAGAAAGAATCGATGACAGAAAATGGAAGACTATGGTTAAAAATTCAAGAAAATTTAAAAGTGGCACTATTGTAAACTTCAGTGGTTTTGAAGCAAAAATCCTTGAAAAAATAGAAGAATTCAGGCTTTTAGAATTCAAAGAGAATCTAACATTCGAGCAGATAAACCAGATAGGTCAGATTCCTCTTCCTCCATATATAATCTACAGGAGAAAAAAACTTGGTCTTCCACTCTATACAAAGGAAGATGAAGAAAGGTACCAGAGTATTTTTGCAAAGAAAAATGGTTCTGTGGCTGCACCCACAGCTTCCTTTCATTTTAGCGAAAAACTGATAGAAGAGTTAAGATCAAAGGGGGTTTCTTTTGCTTTTGTAACACTCCATGTTGGGCCTGGAACTTTTAAACCCATTGAAGGAGAAATAGAAAATTATCAGATTCACAGGGAATGGATTGAAATTGACAACGAAAATATAGAACTGATAAAAAAATCAAAAATGTCTGGCAAAAGAATTGTTGCTGTTGGTACAACAACTGTAAGAACCCTTGAAACACTTTCAATGATTTACGGAGAGATTACTAATTTTAAGCCTTATGCTGGTTACACAGACCTGTTTATAAAGGAAGATTTTAAGTTTAAAGTAGTTGATAGCCTTATTACAAACTTTCACCTGCCTTACTCCACTCTTTTGCTGCTGGTTTATGCATTTGCAGGTAAGGAACTCATAAAGCAGGCGTACTCCTATGCAATTGAGAATAAATTCAGATTTTATAGTTATGGTGATGCAATGTTTATAATTTAGTAAATCTATGGCCTTTTAAATCTTGCAGTAGTTTTTGGATTGAATAAATAATTAAGAAGATAATCAGGTTTTGGATTTCTGAATGCCGCAAATATGTTATTTTTTATGTTAGGAAACTTTTTTTCAAGCTCTTCAATTAAATTTTTTATCTCTTCTCTGCGGGAATTTCTGTTAAAAATTTTAAGAGGGCAGTATTCCTCAATTACTGGAACTTCTACTTTATAGCAGAGAATATATTTTTCAATTTCCTTCTTTGTAAGGTAAGACAAAGGCCTTATAATCTCTATTGCTCCGTTGAAAATTGGAAGTCTTGGCAACATAGTCGATAATTCTCTTTTATAAAAAACATTCATAAGAGATGTCTGAATGATATCATCTTTGTGGTGAGCAAAAGCTACCTTGTTTGCATTTATCGATTTTGCAAACTTTAAAATTTCAGCCCTCCTTTTGTTCGCACATGCATAGCAATAGTTTCTTTTTGGAATTGAAGAAGTCGAAAGGAATGAAATTATTGGCAAGTGTATAACATTTAAATCCAATCCAGTATTTTCCTTGATAAACTTAGAAAGATTTTCTACTTTTTCATTGTAAGCAGAATTTTCTCCATTAAACTTATCTACAAAAACAGGGAAAATTTCATACTTTGAAGGTATATAACTTAATCTTTTGTTAAGCAAAAGCAAAAGTGCAATACTATCAACACCTCCTGAAACCCCTACAACTACCCTGTCGCCTTCATTAAGCATATCGTAATCGTTTATTGCCTGCCCCATTATTTTAAGTAATTTGAATTCACTCAATGCTCTCTCCTGATTTTATATAATTTAAAGCCTTCTTAATATCATTTTTAAATTCCTCAATATGGTTCATATTTCTTAAAACAGCTGCCGGATGGTATGTTGGCAGGACATTGTATCCTAAGGGTGATTTTCTTACAACCCCCCTCAACCTGGAAACACCCTCGTTAGAGTTAAGCAAAAACTTTGTGGAAAAATTGCCAAGGGTTACAACAAGCTTTGGTTTCAAAATAGATAACTGTTCAATAAGGTAAGGTGTACATACAGCAATTTCTTCAGGCAATGGATTTCTATTTCCAGGTGGTCTGTGCTTTAGCACATTACAGATATACACTCTCTCTCTTGGCATTCCAAACTCTTCAAGCACCATCGTGAGTAATTTACCAGCTCTCCCTACAAAAGGTTTACCCTGTTTATCTTCTTCCTCTCCTGGAGCCTCACCAACAAAGACGAGAGAAGAGTTGTAATCTCCATCCGAAAAGACTAGATTTAAAGCATCCTTATAGAGTGTACACTTTGTGCATTTTTTGCACCTTTCCTCTAATTCTTTAAGCTTTAAAAATTTTTCACTAAAATTCTGGCTGGTTTCTTTATTATCTTTATTCTGTTCTTCAAGTATACAAAACTCTTCAGTAAGGTATGCGAAAATTTTATATTTTATTTCCTCTATATCCATTTAAAATTCCCTCTAAGGCCTTTCTTCTATGTGATATTTTGTTTTTTTCATCCTCTGAAAGTTCAGCCATAGTAAGTTTGTAGTTTGATTCTTCTGTAAGAAATACCGGGTCATATCCAAAACCATTTTTACCTTTAGGTTGAAAGGCAATCTTTCCGTTACACCTGCCAATGGATGTAATGAAACTGCTGTCAGGATAAATCAATACCATTGCACAGGTATAGTTAGCATCCCTGTTCTCAAAGGGAATATCTTTCATCTCAAAGAGTAACTTTTCTATATTCTGTTCATCAGTGGCATTCTCTCCAGCATACCTTGACGAAAAAACCCCGGGTTTTCCACCAAGAGCCTTTACCTCAAGACCGGAATCATCAGCAAGCACAAAAAAGTCCTGAAATCTATCCTTAAGCCTGTCATGAACAAAGGCTGCCTTATTCATTGCATTGCCCAAGAAGGTTTCTTTATCCTCAACAATTTCTTCATCAAAACCAATCTCTTTAAGCGAAAGAATTTCAAGTTCTTTCATTATTTTTTTTATTTCTCTTACCTTTCCTTCATTGTAAGTTGCCAAAATCAGTTTCATTTATTACCCCCGAAATCTTATCAAATATTTTTTTAAGCTCTTCAAGGCTTAGTGTTTGAAGAGTCGAATAAAAAGCATTTTTAGTTCTTAACGCTTTCTCTATAGAGTAAAGTAATTTTAAATCATCCATAGAAAAATTTTTATCATAATCCATAGCCAACTGTGTTATACTCTGTCTTAAGGGTCTATTATCACGCAAAAGATAAAAGTCCTTAATAATTTGAGAAATCCCCTCTACCAGTAATCCTTTCTTCTCCTCATTTAAATTCTTTGATAGGTAATCAACCCCAAATTTTAAAGATAAGTATAAATTTTTTCTTGCTTCTAATGCGAGAAAACCTTTATCCCTTTCTAAGTATCCAAGACTTTCTAATACTACCTCCTTATCACTGAAATGAATCTTCTCTTTTCCAATGATTTGATAATTTTCATGACCCTTCCCTGCAATAATTATACAATCATTTTTCTTTGCTAAGTTGATGCCCTTGAAAATTGCTTCTTTTCTATCAGGAATTATTTCATAATTTGACATACCTTCTTCAATAATTCCGGCCTCTATTTCTTTTATAATTTTCAAAGGGTCTTCAGTTCTGGGGTTGTCCGATGTAATTATTACATAATCTGAAAGTATACAAGCAATTTTGCCCATAACTGGCCTTTTTAACCTGTCTCTATCACCACCACATCCAAAGACTGTGATAATTTTTCCTTTATTTTTTATTACATCTCTAACCGTCTTTATCAACTTTTCAAGGGCTTCAGGCTTATGTGCATAATCAATGACTATTGTTAAACCTAAATTGTTAGGTACACATTCCATCCTTCCAGCTACTTTTATGTGAGCAAGACCTCCAGAAAACTCTCTTTCAGGAAAGCCAAGCTCTTTAAGAATTGCTATTGCCATAGAAAAGTTGTAAACATTGGTGTTTCCAATCATTGAAATTTCGAAATTTCTCCCAGAAAGCTCAAAAACAGTTTTCGCTGGAAGTAATCTAACTACCCTTGAATAGTAATCTGCCCCCCTGTCCACAAGTGAAATAGTTTTTAATTTAACATTAGGATACTTTGAAGCCTTAAGTCTTATCCTGGGAAAAACTTCAATATCTTTATTTACAACAAGAGTCTTTCTGTCCTTGTTTGAAGAACTTAGAACATCAAATATTTTCAACTTGGCATCAAGATATTCTTCCATTGTTTTATGAAAGTCTAAGTGATCCTGAGAGAAGTTGGTAAAACCACAGATGTCAAAATTTATTCCATCAACCCTTCCAAGTGCAAGAGAATGGGATGAAACCTCCATTACTAAATATTCTACATTTTCATTTTTCATAAGGGAAATAATTTCGTAAAGATCGAGAATATCAGGGGTGGTATTAGTAGAATTATAGATTTTATCACCAACCCTATATTCTATCGTGCCAATGAGACCAGCCTTTTTGCCCATCCATCTCAGTGCTTTATATATGGCAAATGTCGTGGTAGTTTTGCCACTTGTCCCCGTGATACCTATAACCTTCATCTGTGATGTTGGATCCCCATAGAAATTTTTAGCAACCTGGCTTAGTGCCTTTCTTGGAGAATCTACAAGGATAAATATTGCATCTTTGAAAATTACAAAATCATCCTTCTTTTCCTTTGAAATTATAAAGTGTCGCACACCTTTTTCATAGGCAGCAGGGATAAATTCATAAACATCTTCTCTATAGCCAGAATATGCAACAAAAAGCGCCCTTGAATTAGACTTTCTTGAATCATTTATTACTGAAGTTATCTCAAAATCAGGGTTTAGTTCACCAATTATGGCTGAAATTTCAACATTCTTTATGAGATCAACAAGCCTCATTGTTCCCTCTCTTTGTCAAATATTTCAAGGATTTTTTCATTTTTCAGGATTTTCATACCAAGCTTTGTTCTGGAAACCCCATCTTTTAGTCTGTAATCATAGTTTATTTCATTTTCATTTTCCCCTGCCTCAAAACACTTAAACAATATACCTTTACAATCTTTTATACTTTCTGCTATTTCAAAAAGATGGGTTGAAAGAACAAAAATAGAATTCTTACACTTTACCATTCTCAGTATCACAGCTTTTGTTGTTTCACAGGCATCCTCAAAGTTTGTGCCTTTAAACAACTCATCCATAAGAATGAGACAACTTTTTTTCGATACAACTTTTTTAGCTATTTCTTTGACCTTTTTTACCTCAGCCATAAAAGTGCTATACCCTTTTGTAATATTCTCATATGTGTTAATTATAGTCGTAAGGCTATCAAAAACAGATAACTTAAAACTTTTTGCCGGAACACCATAACCTAAATGTGCCAGATACACACATAGACCTAAAGCCTTTAAAAATGTAGTCTTTCCCCCCATATTTGGGCCTGTAATAAATAAAAAGTTATTTTCCTTTGAAATGACTATAGAATTTTTAACAGGTCTTTTTAAGAGTGGGTGATAAAAATCAATAGCTTCAATGTAAGGCTTTTCAGAAACAAATTCAGGAAATGTAAGGCCATGCTCTATAAATCCCTTTGCAAGGCCAAGTAAACCATCAAATTTGGCAACAGTGTAAAGCAATTTTTTTACCAGGTCAATGTGTTCATTTCTCAACTGATAATCTATTTTTAAAACCTTTGAAGTATTATGCTTCAGATCCTGGAAATTTTTCAAGGATTTTGTAATTTCAAGCTTAAAAAATTTTTCAATTATATTGACTTCTTCAATGAAAAGTCTTGAATCTGGCTCGGATTTTCGGAGAAGATCTAGAATCTTTTCAGCTTTTTCAACCAGATTGATTACACTAAGAATTCCGGAAATTATCTCCTCTATTATATCTTCATAAAAAATTCTGAATATAGAACTTTTATATTTCATTTTAAAAAAATTTGGAGAATAAAAACCCAGGATATTGGAAGAAAGATACCTCTCAACACCGTCAAACTCGTAATAAGAAAGCTCATCAAGTAAGGATTTCCACAGATTGAAATTATTCACGAAATAATTAAGAGATTGCTGGTTTGTGCGAATTTTATCAATTGAAGAAAATGGATTAGAAAAATAATCCTCAATATATTTTTTACCTGGTTTCGTCTGTGCAAGGTTAAAAACAGACACAACTCCTTTTTCAAAAAGAAACTCTCCATCATAATAAATACCAAAAAGTTCTAAATCCCTTATAGAAGTTCTGTCAATTTCCATCCTCAACCTGCCTCTAAAAACAAGAAAAAACGAAAGATTTTAAAACTTTGAGAATTAAAAAACCCTTTAGCCCTTCAAAAATATTATAACACAAAAAACAGGAAAAATCATATAATTTTAAATTTAGTTACAACCATCAAAAATGAAATTTAATTTCCACTAAAATTTTAACAACTTTTAACAAATTTTTGTTATTAAGATAATAAAGAAAATTGTGGAGGAAGATATGCAAACAAATGTAAATGTAATTGTTGTGGAGGGTGGTGTTGTGAATGATCCTGAGCTGAAATATACTCAGGATGGACTTGCTTTTACAAGGTTTTCTCTTGCAAATTCCTGTGCAATCTACAGGAATGGTGAGAGAGAAAAAGACACAAACTATTTTGATGTGAAGGTATGGGGAAAGCTTGCTGAAATTTGTGCAACTTACCTGAGAAAGGGGAAAAGGGTTATTATTTCAGGGAAACTGAAGCAAAACAAATGGAAAACAGCCGAGGGAAAATCAAGAAGTGCTGTCAGTATCGTTGCACAGGATGTAAAGTTTTTGCCTTCACAAAGAAAGGCAAAGGACTAACCTTATTAACAGGGAAGGTGTGGGGTTGCCTGAAAGTTCACTAACTTTCGGGGAAAACCCCTCTTTTTTATAATTTTCTTATAAATCTTTTAGTTGTGTTTCTATATTTTCTACAATTTTTTCTGCCTCCCGACTTCATCGGGAAATGGACAAAAACGCGGGGATAATAATTTGCAAGGATGGCAAGGTAAAGCAAGTCATTGTTCGTCATATTGCTATGGCGAAAGATGAAGAAGAATTAAAACTTTTCATAAGGCTTGCTGAATTCATCAAGGCTTAAGTAGAGTATAACATTGTTATGGCGAGGATGGCTTCTTTGGTTTATGGTAAGTGGGCTTTATAAAAAATTATCCCCCCAGGTCATAAGGAATGAATTACTTAATGTTCAGATTAGCATATTAAAGGACATGAAAACAGGTAAAAGATAGAGAGTTCCTTCAAGCTGCAACAGAGAATGCAAGAATATACAAAGTAGTAAATAAAACCTTATCAAGCCTTCCTTTCGAGATAAACTAATCAAGAAGTGCTAAACCAATAAGGTAAAAGTATGTGTAGTGCCTTGTAAAAAACTTAACTCTTTGTCAGGTAATAAATTATAAAATTTTACCGATGAAGTCAGGAGGCTACATTCGCGAATGTAGCCTATATGCAAAAAGCTTTTCTTTTATTCTTTAATTTTTTATATTATTTTCACACCAAAAAGTCCCTGCTGGTCTAACTACTTTAGAAGCTACGGCAATTTTTCTGTAAAATTGCCGTAGCTTTTACCCACCAAGCGGGGACAGCTTTTAGCGGTAGCGGTGGTGCTGGCTTGCCAGCAGCAACCTCTATTACTTGTAAGCCACCTCCTAATCACACAATGTTTGCAATTGACAGAGAATTTGACAAAGCAAATAGTTAG
>Ga0272449_1000362_pt1 | contig 54702 bp, 58 predicted proteins | sample YNPCB0241_FD_198679 | JGI IMG/M metagenome (GOLD analysis project Ga0272449, IMG submission 198679) | Hot spring sediment microbial communities from Yellowstone National Park, WY, United States - YNP-CB-024-1 | ecosystem: Environmental > Aquatic > Thermal springs > Hot (42-90C) > Sediment...
GCTCATGCTCGTGGCGCACAACCTCCGCACCTACATGCGAGTTCGAGTTGCAGAAAAATTGTGTTCTATTTTTATTTTATGGATTTTTTCGACAAACCCTCCGGGATCTTGAAATGCTCCTCAAGCCAGCTGATCTTCCCCGGCCTCGCGGTGGCCTTTCCCTCCAGCACCCGCAGAAGCTTTCTGACCGCCTTCTCCGGTTCCTGATCCGTGGTGTCTATCTCATGAACCTTGTCGATGCCGTGGGCCTCGACAGCCTCCCAGAGGATCACATCCAAGGCCTCGGCGTCCACATTTTCCCTCACCTTCTCCTCGGGGTAATTTCTCCTCCTCAGCCTCAGCTCCAGCACCTCCGGATGGGTTCTCAGGACCACGACATGGTTGATAAGTTTTTTCGGGAGGAGATGGGCCAGCAGCCCCTCGACCACCATGGTCCCGCGAAAAGACTTTACTTCCTTAGCGAAGCTCCGGCGCAACTTCCCGACGTCCACAGCTTTGGTGCCATCGGGGTCGAGGGTGTAAATCTTGTTTCTCTCGATGAACTCGTTCAGGTCCAGCAGCTGTGCTTTCATCTTTTCGGCGAGAATTTTAGCAAAGGTGGACTTTCCCGTCCCGGGAGTCCCGCTGACCGCGATGATCAAGCGAGCCAATTAACCCCCTCAGAGTTTTTCCGAACGCAGGTCAATGATGTCCTCGATATCGCTTCCTGTGGAGATCAGAGTCACCGGCACACCGAGCTCTTCCTCAATTTTGGTCACGTAATCCTTGGCATCGCTGGGGAGATCGCCCCATCTCTGAACCTTCGTGGCCCCCTTGAACATCCGGTCTAAATTGGTGACCGTCAGCTGGGTGGCGCCGTTTATCATCACCGCACGCTTGGCCAGCTGGAAGTCAAACAGCCCGATTCTCCTGCGCCTCCCCGTAACCGTCCCGAACTCGACAATTCCAAGCTCCTCAGCTTTTTCCTGGGAAATCTCGGTGGGGAAGGGACCGAGGCCGACTCGACTGGTGTAGGCCTTGAAGATCAGCATGACCTCGTCAACCTTTGTAGGTCCGATGCCGACGTCGGCGGCAAAGGTCGCTGCCGTGGTGTCCTTGCTGGTCACATAGGGATAGGTGCCGTGTATCAGCGACAGGCCGAAGCCCTGGGACCCCTCCACGAAGACCAGTTCTCCGCGGTCGATTGAATCATTTACCTCCTTGGGAACATCGGTAAGATATGGTCTGAGCTCCGGAACCTCCTCAACCAGCTTGGCGGTGCGGCTTACCCTGGCCACGTTGGCCGGGCCGCAACCAGTTCCTGTGGTCCCTATCTTTTTCTGAAAATATTCCGACTTCATGTCCTGCTCAATGTGAGAACGCTCGATAACCGTGCACCGCCCATCGACCCCAAACCTGTCCGCGGTTCCGGTCATCTCCAGCTCCTTGAGGACCACCTCGGGATTAACCAGCACCCCGGGACCGATTAACAGCCGGGCGCCCTCATAAACAAAGCCAGAGGGGATCTGTCTCAGCCCATAAGTCTTTCCCCGGTAATGAACGGTGTGGCCCGCGTTGGGACCCACACCGGCCCTGGCGATGATCTTTGGTTTATCCTTGAGCGCGAGGTAGGCCACAACCTTCCCCTTACCCTCATCTCCCCACTGCCCACCGGCGATTATCATGCAGGGCAAGCTTCCACCTTTGCTCACTAGGCGATGCGGGCTTAAATTTCTGTCGAGGAAGGCCGGCCCAGCCCGCAAAAATATTTACCTTAAACCCTTGATAGTTATTGCAATGAAAGCTAAAGCGCTTTACGACCTGCTGCGGCTCGACCACGGCGTGATGCTCTTTGTGGCCGTGCTAATCGGTGCCCTGATCGCCGGCGGCGGTTCCCTGCCCGATGCAACCAAGCTGCTCTTCTCCTTTCTCACCGCGCTGTTGCTTGAGGCCAGCACTTTTGCGCTGAACGACTACGTTGACCTTGAGATTGACCGGAGAAACAGGAGGACGGACAGGCCGCTGGTCAGGGGGGACCTGAAGCCGGGGGTCGCTCTCGTCTCCTTTTACCTGCTCTTCCCCCTCGGCATCCTGTTCTCCTTCCTGGTGAACCTCCAGTGCTTTGCCATCGCCCTCATCACCGGGATCTTCGCCATCCTTTACGACCTCAGGCTGAAAAGGACGAAAATCATCGGCAACCTTTACATCGCCTACATCATGGCGGTTCCCTTCCTCTTTGGCGCCTCGGTCGTCTCACCGACAATTCCGATCGCCGTCTGGTTCTTAGCCTGCATCGCCTTTTTGGCCGGGGTTGGCCGGGAGATAATGAAAGACGTGATGGATATGGCTGGTGATCGGTCTCAGGGTGTTAAATCTCTCCCCATTTATATCGGCGAAAGAAGGGCCAACAGGGTGACGGCAGCCTTCTACCTCATCGCCGTCCTGCTGAGCTTTGTCCCCTTCCTCTCCCCGGCATTTACCACCTACCACGGAAACCTTCTCTACTTACTCCTGGTCTGTTTGGCCGACGCCCTCTTCATCCTCATGGCTGCGACGCTCGCCATCGGGAAAACCCCGCCCCTGTCACAATACAGAAAAATGACGCTGGCGGCCATGCTCATCGGCCTCCTGGCCTTTCTCGCCGGCGCCATCCCCGGCTGGTGAGAGGATGTTTTCCAGTGACCTGGGTGGGATTCTCTTCGTCTACGGCTACGTAGTTGTGCTAATATTATTCACCGAGAAGATCCTGGCCAAATATCCGGCGTTGAGCAGAAAAATACTCCACATCATGGTCGGCAACATCGTCTTCATCCTCCCCAGCTTTCAGACCCGAGAAGCCATGACCTTCGGCGCCGCCGCTCCTTTCATAGTCATCACCTTCCTCATGAGCCCCCGCTCACCCCTCAAAAGTCGAAGCCGGGTCTCTCAGGCCGGCCACGGCTTCGGCTTGGTTTACTACGCCATTTCCTGGACGGTGCTCGCCTACCTGTTCTTCAACCACCTCTGGATAGTCGGGGTCGGCATTCTGGCGATGTCCTACGGGGATGGATTTGCCTCAATCTTCGGCGTCAGGTTCGGCAGGCACTCCTTCCAGCTGTTCCGGGACAGGAAAAGTCTGGAGGGTTCTCTCGCCATGTTTCTGATAACCCTGCCGATGCTGCTGGTCAACGCGCTCTTTTACTCGCTGCCACTGACCACCGGCCTGATAGCCACTTTATTCCTCGTCTCCCTTGTCGCCACCGTCGCCGAAATGTTAACCCCCCGGGGACTGGACAACCTAACCGTGCCCATGATCGCCTCGACGCTGTGCTGGTATCTGGTGGCCCTGTGAGGTGAGGAACCTGCGTTTCATCGTGATAGACGGGCTGGATGCTTCCGGGAAGGACACCCAGGCAAGGATAGTCCAAGAAAGGTACCAAAGGCGGGGAGAACGGGTAATCGTGAGATCCCACCCCGCCGAGGACAACTGGCTCGGCCGGATGGCGAAAGCGGCGCTGCTGGGCCGGGGAAAAATAAACCACCTCAAGGCCTCGATCTTCTACGCCCTGGACGTCCTCCGCTCGCTGGGGAAATACTACAACCGAAAATGTGACACCCTCATCATGGTGAGATATCTCATGGGCACGGCTTACCTGCCCTCACCTCTGGACAGGCTGGCCTACCGGTTCTTCAGAACTCTGCTACCCTCCTCCAAGTTCATGTTCTTCCTCGACGTCACGCCGGAGGAGTGTCTGAGGAGGATCGGGGGGAGAGAGATCCGGGAAGCCTTTGAAAACTATGAGGCCATCGTGAGGGTGAGAAAGAAGGCGCTGGCGCTGGCGAGCGATGGCTGGCATGTCATAAACGCCGATCTTCCGGTGGAAAAGGTCGCTGCCGCCATTGAAAAAATTCTTGATTCCCGTTAGCAACTTTTTATCGCTTTTTTCGGGATTAAAAGAAAAATTTGGATAAAATTGCGCTTTATCTTTCACTTTTTCACTGTTTTTACCACCAGCGGCACTATTTCTGCCCCACCATCCTTCTTCTCCTAGAAAAATTTTTCTCCTGAAACAGTGGTTTTGTTGTTAACTTAACCAAATGAGACCTGTTTTGGTTAAAAAACAGCTGATAATGACAAAGTTGAGCAGATAGCTTTAAATAGGGCTCTTAATAAAGAAAAAATTGCTCAAAAAGGCTGGAATAAAACGGAGGAGGTAGAAAAAATGGTTGAATTGCCAATAGCGGCGATAGATCGCGTCATAAGGAAATCCGGCGCCAAGAGGGTTAGCGAGGAGGCCGCGATCGCGCTCGCCGAGGTCCTGGAGGAGCGGGCCATGCAGATAGCCAGCGAGGCGGCCAAGCTCGCTGAGCATGCCGGCCGGAGGACCGTCCGGGACGTCGACATCAGGCTGGCCGCCAAACGGGTATGATTTAAATTCTTCCCGCGCAAGTCAAGTTGGGGTCAAGGTGGAAGAGGGCAATCCTTCTCTATCAGAGATGCCGCGAATTTACGACATCTTTGAAGCGCCGAAAATAAAGTCGCTGCGGGCCACCTCCAAAATCAACAAAAATCTGGACATCGCCGAGGTCCTGAAGCGGCTTCCCCGGGTAAAGTCCATATCCACCTCCAAGAAGAATGTGGTGAGATTCACCGTCAAACGCGGCAATTACCTGCTGCTCTTCCCGAACGGCTACATTGAGATCCACGCGGCCGACGAGGGAGAAATCCGCGAGATTCTGTCCGCCTTCCGGGAGGAGCTCTTCAAGGCCGGGCTTATCTAGCTGGTATCTTCATGAAGTCCATGCTCCAAGGCGCCAGAATTGTGGTAGAGGTCTGCATGGGGGTTAGAAAGGGCGAAAAAGTGCTCGTGATCACCGACCCGCCCCGCAGCAGGATCGCGGAAGCCATCGCCGGCGTGGCAAGGGAGCGGGGAGCTGAGGTGACGCTGATCTGCATGCCCGTGGGTCAAAGACACGGGCAGGAGCCACCGGAGCCGGTGGCCCTCGTCATGCCTTACTTTGACGTGATCATCGCCCCGACCACCTATTCCCTCACCCACACCCAAGCCCGCCTTCGCGCCTGTGAGGCGGGGGCCAGGGTGGCCACCATGCCTATGATAACTGAGGAGATGATGCGGGGCGGGGCAATGCTGGCAGACTACCTTGAGGTCGCCAAATTAACCAAAAGGGTCGCCGCAGCGCTGGACAGGGCATCAAAGGTGGAGGTCACCACTGAGGCGGGAACCAACCTGAGCTTCAGCATCGAGGGGAGAAAGGCCCATCCGGATACCGGCCTTTTTCACAGGCCAGGTGACTTTGGAAACCTTCCCGCAGGAGAGGCCTTCATCGCCCCCGTTGAGGGCACCGGGGAAGGAACTGTGGTCGTGGACGGCTCCATGCTCGACGACGTTTCGGGGGGAGTGGAAATAACGATAAAGAAGGGGGTGGCCCAAAGGATTTCCGGCCCCCTGGCTCGAAAATTGACCCAGCTGTTGAGGGAGGCCGGACCAAAGTCCCGGAACCTGGCCGAGTTCGGGATCGGGACCAACCCCAAGGCCCGCCTCATCGGAAATGTGCTTGAGGATGAAAAGGTGCTCGGCACCTGCCATGTGGCGCTCGGCGACAACTCCACCTTCGGCGGCAGGGTGAAGGCGGGCAGCCACATCGACGGCATCTTCAAAAGTCCCACGGTGAAGCTGGACGGAAAGACGGTGATGAAAAACGGCAGGCTGATGATCTAGCTACTCCACCGTCACCGACTTGGCCAGCGACCTGGGCCGGTCGGGATCCTGCCCTCTTCCCACGGTAATGTGGTAGGCGAGCAGCTGCAGCGGGATGATGAAGAGAAGAGGGCTGAGGAGTTCCTCGGTGTGGGGGATTGAGATCAGCTCGTCAACGTGCCCCTCGAGATCCTTGCCGTTATCGGCGATGGCGGTGACCTGGGCTCCCCGGGCCTTCACCTCCTCAACATTGCTGACCATTTTCATTCGCATTCCACCCGGGGTGACCACGGCAATCACCGGCGTCCCCCTTTCTATCAGCGCCAGGGTGCCGTGTTTAAGCTCACCCGCCGGCATGCCCTCCGAATGAATGTAGGTTATCTCCTTGATCTTCAGCGCCCCCTCCAGCACCAGCGGGTAGCCGACGCCGCGGCCGATGAGATAGATGTGTTCGGCGCTGAGAAAGCCTCTCGCCAGGCTTTTCACCCGGGGCTCGACCTCGACCAGAACCTTCCGCATGATCTCGGGCATCGACCCCAGCGCTGCCGCCAGCCGCTTGCTCCGCGGTCCCGAGCGACCTCTCGCCTCGGCCAGCTGGACGGCGAGCCGTAACAGGTAGGCGACCTGGGCGGCGAAGGTCTTCGTGGCCACCACGCTGACCTCGGGCCCGGCGTAGGTGTAGCAGACGAGGTCGCTCATTCTGGTTATCGAACTACCGACAACGTTGGTCAGGCAGGCCACCCTCGCCTCGGCTGCCCTGGCCGCTTCCACAGCTTTCAGGGTGTCAGCCGTCTCCCCCGACTGGGTGATGGCCAGCACCGCCGTTCCCTCATCCATGTTGCCGATCTCGCCGAATTCCGAGGAGATCACCACCTCAACCGGAAATCCGGCCAGCTTTGCCAGCGCATATTTTGCGACGAGCGCCGCGTGATAGGAGGTGCCGCAGGCGATGAGATAAACCCGCTTGGCGCGGAGGAGAAATCTGGCCAGCCTCTTCAGCTCTTCAGGCGGGACCCGAAGGGTGTCCCTGACGGCATCCGGCTGCTGAAAGATTTCCTTCAGGGTGAAGTGAGGATAACCCTCCTTTTCCGCCATTTCCGCCGTCCACTGGACCAACATCGGCTCCCTCTTGACCGTCGCCCCGGAGCCGAACTTTTTGATGGAAACATCATCGGGGGTCAAGACTGCCATCTCACCGTTCTCCAGAACAAGCATCCGGTTGGTGTGCTGCAGGATTGCCGGGATATCCGAGGCGAGGAAAACCTCTCCTTCGCCCAGGCCGATGATCAGGGGGCTGTCCTGGCGAACCGCGATTATTTTCCCCGGCTCCTCCTCGCTGATCACGGCCAGGGCAAAGCTGCCCCGCAACCTCTTGGCCGCCTGCCTGACGCTGCCCTCCAGATCTCCGCTCCTCTTAAGAAAGTGGTGAATCAGGTTGGGGATCACTTCGGTGTCCGTCTGGGAGGTGAAACGGTACCCGTGTCCCTGAAGAAACTTCTTGAGTTCAAAATAGTTCTCAATTATCCCGTTGTGAACCACCGCGATTTTCCCCGAGTTGTCGAGGTGGGGGTGGGCATTGACGCGGGAGGGTTCACCGTGAGTCGCCCAGCGCGTGTGCCCCACTCCCAAGTTTCCCGGCATCTCAGCGAGCTTGAGCCTGCGGTCGATATCGGCGATCCTTCCCCGGTCCTTCTTGACGAACAGCTTCCGCGAAACGGTGGCCATCCCGGCCGAGTCGTAGCCCCGGTATTCCAGGCGCTTGAGCGCCTCCAGCAGTATCGGCGCCGCCGGCCGGCTGCCAACGTAGCCCACGATGCCGCACATCCAATTACCCAACTATGCTGGTGACTCTGGATTAAAATAAACGACGGGAGCCTTCGAGCGACTTTTCGATGGCCCTTCTCAGGATCTCGTGCACGATCCTGCCGTCGGCCCTTCCCCTGACCCTGGCCATCAGGATGCCCATCAGAGGGTCAATGGCGTTGCTTCCCCGCTCCCGCACCAGTCCTTGGTTCTGGGCCACGACTTCCTCCGCCAGCCTCTCGAGCTCGGCGGTGCTGAGGCGGGAGAGGCCGAGCCGCTCCACCGCTTCCCGGACGCTGAGCCCCTGGGAAGCCAGCCTGAGCACCTCGGGGACGACCTCCTTGGCCAGATCCCCCTTGGCCACCGAGCTGAACAGATCCCGGAGGACCTCGCTGGTTATCAGCTCCACCTTGACCCCTTCACGCCGCAGGCTGATGATCGTCCCCTCCAGGGTAGCCGCGATCAGGGTGGGGTCAGCTCCGGTGCTGGCGACCAGCTCTTCAAAAATCTTCAGATTTTCCGAGAGGCTCAGGCGCTCAGCGAGTTCCTGGCTGAGATGATAGCTTTCCACGAGGCGGGCGCAGATCTTCTCCGGGGTCTCGGGAAGGCGGCTCCTAATCCGCCTAATTCTGGCGGCGGTGATCGGTATTGGCGGGATGTCCGTCTCGGGATACATGCGACTGGCGCCGGGTAGCGGCCGCATGAACTCGGTGTTGCCATCTTCCAGGGCACGGCGGGTTTCCTCGGGCACACCAACCAGCGCCTCGTTGGCCCTTTGGAGCACGGCCTCCAGCGCTGCCGTCGCTCTTTCCTTCACATCGGCGACGAGGACAACGGCATCCATTTCCCCGGCGCCGAGCCTCTGTCGCAGCCGGTCGACCTCCTCGGCGGTGATTCCGTAGCCCGGCAACTCATCGGTGTGGAAAAGGCCACCCACGCCACCGTAGATCTTGGCGCGGTCGGAGAGCTCGGTGCCGAACCTGCGGCCGGGCTGGATCTCCCTGCCCAGAAGCCCCGCAAACTTGGCCAACTTCAGCGCTAGAACCAGGCCCCCGGAGGCCAGGGCTTTTTGTATCACCCGCGAGGACGTTTTCGAGAAGATTTCGGTGACGTCGATCAGGTTTTTTTCCACCGGCCCGGCCCCCCGGCGCCTGAGCTCGTCGCGGATCTCCAAAAGGGCCAGTTGCCGCTGCACCTCCCGCTCGATCACCGTGGAAATGAGCCCGAGCTCCTGCACCCCCTTGATCTCCTGGCGGGCCCCCTGAGCAACGGAGATGTTGATGTCCTGCCGGATGGTCCCGATGCCGCGCTTCACCTTGCCGGTGGCGCGAAGCAGCTGCCCCAGGTAGAGGGCGGCCTTGGCCGGGGTCTCGGGGTCGCTGAAGTCGGGACCGGTGGCGATCTCGATCAGAGGGATGCCGAGACGGTCCAGACGGTAATGGACAACCTCCGCGTTTTCGCCGACCTTCCTGGCAGCGTCCTCCTCCAAACAGATCGTCGGAATGTTGATCCTCCTGCCATTGACCTCAAGGCTGCCGTCGGTGGTCACCAGCATCGTCCTCTGGAAGCCGCAGGTGTTGCTGCCATCAATGACGGTTTTACGCATCACGTGGACCTCGTCGACTGGTTTGGCGTTGAGCAGCAGCGCCACCTGAAGGGCAACATCAAGAGCTTCCTCGTTCACCGGGTGGGGTGGTTCCTCGTCAAGCTCGACCAGACAGACACTGTCGAAGTAAACCTGATAGCTGAAGGCCTTGCCCTTGATGGCCTCAGCCAGGGCGGCGCGGTCGACCTCGCCAAGCTCGCTCTGGGTCGGGCGCAGCTTTCGCCTCACCTGCAGGTCCGGAACTTCATCGCGCAGCCGGGAAGGGCAGCGGCAAAAGAGCTTGTGCGTGTCCAGCTCCTGGTGGATCTCGAAGCCCACGCGCAGCCCTATCCTCTCGTAATCAGTACCTGATTTCATCACATCCATCTCTGCTGACGTTATATTTTAGTAAAGAGGTTACGGTGGGCTGCTGGTTGACCGGAAATGTGGGCCCTCTGCGCTGGGTGCTTGTGAAAAATCGTCTTTGCTTTTTATGGGTAGCTTGGTCCGATGCATTAAACCACAACCGGTGCTTTATATCCTCCAGAAAAAACCAGCCTTCCGGCACACAGCCACCTTTAAGCGCTGCGATTTCAATTATATGGGCTGTAAGGGGAGGATGACTTGAGCGACCTGACCAACATCTTGCTGATCCCCTCTCTGATGCTCCTGGGCATTCTGCTGGGCAGGGCGAGGGTGGGCCTGAAGGCAAAACATCTGGAGTTCCTCCTGATCAACATCATGGCCCCGATCCTGATGTTCGCCGAGATCTTCAAGGCCGACCTGACTGGACTCGCCTTGGGAAACATCGTGCTGCTCTCGCTTCTTTACGTGGGGCTGTGCTTTGGATTGAGCTACCTCTCCTCCAGAAACCTCGGCAGTAAGGAGCTGGGGACGGTGGTGATCAACTCAACCTTCTTCAACAACATCTTCCTGCCCTTCCCCCTGATCTACTCCTTTTACGGCGACCTCTCCGCCGCCCTGGTTTTTTCCCTGCCCACGATGATCCTCCACAACACCGTCGGGGTCTTCCTGGCCTCCTACTGGGGCCAAGGCAGGTTTGAAAAGAAGGTGCTGATCCGGGCCATCACCTACCCGCCGCTGCTGGGATTCCTGCTCGGCTTTCTGGCCCGCCCCCTTATCCCGGGCTTTGCCGCAACAACGGCCTTCGCCTGGCTGCACCAATTCGGCTTACTGACCGTCTACCTGAGCCTGATCTTCGTCGGCATGGTCATCCCCCTCTCCAAGGAATCCCTCCTCGTCTTCGGCAACCGCATCACCGGGATCATCACGGTGAACCGGCTGCTGCTCTCCCCCCTTGTCGCCGCCCTCCTGACGTTGATTTTCAGCCCATCGGAGGCGGTGAGAAACAGCCTGCTGATCATGTCACTGATGCCTCCGGCCGTCACCAACCTGTTGATCATCTCCAGGTTTGACCTCGATGTCAAGTCAACCTCGCAGAGCCTGTTTGTGCCCACGTTGATCAGCGTGGGGGCCATATTCGCGCTCCGGGGCCTCGCCGTCATCTAAGGCCCGGTTCACTTGGCCTCGAAGATGGGCCTCAAGAAGACATCGGGCCTGGTCCTCGGCGTTATTTCCCCGGCCACGTTCTGCAGCATCAGCTTGGCAACTCGCTCGGGATCTCTGGTTCTGCCCAGCACCCACATCAGCTTCACCCAGGCCACCTCGGGGAGCATGTCCTCCGCAGGGATGACGCCGAGCCGGAGCAGGTCACGGCCCGTGGAGTAGACGTTCATATCCACTCTTCCCCAGAGGCACTGCGAGGTCATCACCACCGGTATCCGGCGCCTCTGGGCAAGGGCGAGACCATCGAAAAGGGACTCAGGGGCATGGCCCAGCCCCGTGCCCTCCAGCACTATTCCTTTACCACCAGAAGAGATGATGTCCCTGATGACGTTCGAAGGCAGGCCGGGAGTGACCTTTACCAGGGAGACCCTCCTCTCCATCTTTCCCTGCACCCTCACCCTGCCCCCCTGGCTGGCGCGCTGATAATCGTCGCGAAACATCTTGATCTGAGCGTTACGGACCATTCCCAGGGGGACTTCGTTGATGCTCTGGAAGGCATCCCTGCGGCTGGTGTGGCACTTTCTGACCTTGGTTCCGCGATGGATGAGGCAGAAGTCGTCGTCGGTGGTGCCATGCATCACCACGGTGACCTCGGCGATGTCGGATCTGGCGGCCACCGCCACCGCCGAGATGAGGTTCAGGGCCGCATCGCTGCTGGGCCGGTCGGAAGACCTCTGCGACCCCACCAGCACCACCGGCCGGAACAGGCCACGAAGCATGAAACTCAGCGCGGCGGAGGTGTAACCCATGGTGTCGGTGCCGTGGGCCACGACAACCCCGGCGGCCCCAGCATTAATTTCCCTCGCCACCACCCTGGCTATTTTAACCCAGAGATCCGGCGTCATGTGCTCGCTGAAGACGTTGCAGGCCTCCACCACCCTGATGTTGGCAATCTCGGCTATCTCCGGAACCGCGCTGCAGATGTCCTCGGCGGTGAAGGAGGGATAAACGGCCCCGGTGCGGTAATCGACCCTGCTGGCGATGGTGCCACCGGTTCCGACGATCGTCACCAGGGGCTTGTTCGGGTCCTGAACAATTTCCGGTCGGGGCAGGGTGAGCCTCGGGAGCTCCCCGCTCTCCAGCAGGGTCACCTTGGTGGCCGCCTCCACCCGCACGCCCACGTTGTAACCGCTGGAGAGCTTCAGGACCAGATGGTTGGGGTCGCCGAGATCGGTGCGCGGCATCAGCACACCGACATAGGTTCGGCCGCGGCTCTCGACCTTGACCTTATCCCCCACCTTGACCGAGGCCCTCTTCAAGATCCTCTCTATCCTTCCCCGATAACCCGGCATCACCATCAGCTTACGGTATTGCGCGCGGTCTTATAATCAGTATCTTTTAATCTTTTCCTGGATCTGGGGGCTCAAAAAGCCTGTCATCGGCCTGCGCTCGCCCCGCAGTCACAGTGGGGTGGTGCTGGAAACTCTTCCGCGAGCCGGGGGTAGCATTTTTAACGTCAAACTATAGTAAATTGATGGGTGCGGGGGTAACTCAACCATCTGGTGGAAAAATGCCACCGGATTGAAATGGGAGACCAGGAAAAACCTGGCTCAAGAGTGTCGGACCTTGGGGACAGCCCTCAAGGGGCAAAACTGAAGACTCCTGGGTCTGATATCCGAATGTTGAGGGTTCAAATCCCTCCCCCCGCACCAGATTGATGCCCTTCAGTTAGTGAAGCCATTTCCTCGGCTGCCCCTGTTTCGATCAGGATCCTCTCCAGGAGATCCGGGGCCTTCTCGATGAGCTTCTCCACGACCTTCCTGACCAGCTCTTCCTTTTTCGCCTCGAGCTCCTCAACCCTGAAAGCCTCGGCCTCGGAGAGCACCGCCGAGCAGCGCGAGCAGTAAAGTCCTCCCCCATGGTTGATGAAGCCGCACCGCGGGCAGGGCGTCCCGCCGTCACCGGAGGAGAGCCCGTAATGCCTCGCCAAGGTACCGTCCACGTCCCTCCCGGAGAGGTGGACATATCGCGCCGGTATGTGGCTGTTCCTTGTCCATCCGAAATAGACCCTGAGCTGGTCCTCGGTGAAGACCTTTGCCAGGTGGGTCGCCCTGGTATGCCTGAGGAGGTGGGGGTGAATCCTCTTGTTTATCCTGGCCTTGACCGCCGCCGATTTGAGCACGTAGTTGAAGAACTCCACCGAGAGGCACCCTCCCCTCCTGCTGGGCCAGAGCCAGGCGTCGGGGGAATTCCTCTCCGGGTGTACGGCCAGCCACCGCTGCAGGTCGGGGACGGACTCAATGAGCCTTATCCTTCTGGTCCCGGTCTTCCCGGAGACGATGATGACCGCGCCGAGCCTGTCCAGCTCGACATCCCCAATTCGCAGGCCGAGGACCTCACCGGCGCGGCACCCGGACTCGTAGGCCACATGCACCAGCGCCCTGTTCCTCAGGGACTCGCATGCCGCGATGAGGCGCTGGACCTCCTCGGGCGTGAGTATGTCCCTGGGGAGCTCCCTCTGGGATTTCCTCACCTTTATCATCCTCACCACCTCGGGAGGATCCCCATCGGGCGGGACTCTGTGGAGCCACCTGAGGAAATGTTTGACCCTGCGCCTGTACGAGGAGACGCTCTCCGGCCTGAGGTGGGAAATCGACTCCAGCCACCTCGCGATGTCCTCCTTCCCGAGCTCCTCGTACGGTTTTCCATCTTGCCCCAGGGAGAGGACCGCCAGAACGTTCGCCTTGATGGTCCAGAATGAGTAGTTCGCCAGCCTCATGTCCCGGACGAACTCCTCCAGCCTCCTGCGCCTCTCCGGGGAGACCTGGGCCAGCTGCTTCTCCAGCCAGCGGTTCAGGGAATCAGAGGTGAGGTTCATACACGGTATCTCCATGGATCCGTTACCAACTCTTTGAGATCGGCCAACATTGGATTTTTCAACAGGAGCCTGTTGAAGAAAGCGGCCATCCTATCGATTCTTTGTTTTAGCCCGCTTGCTTCGACTAAAAGATGGGGAAGGGGTTTTGTTGGTTCTGTTTCTATCCCGAAAAACGTTTTTCTAACGAGGGGGGCGTGGGGCACACACAGGTATATCCACAGGCCGCGCAGACACCTCCACACATCTATTTTTGGGTTCAACGCGAAATATTTTTTCTTCAAGTCTTCGGGAAGCTGAGGCGGCGGGTTCCCCACAGGAGTCAGGGTTTCAGATATAGCGAACAGCACCTCCAGAAGTTTGTCGTCCAGCATACTGGCGAGCTGGCTCTCCTCCTCCGGGGTCAGCGGGGTTGTCAGGATCCAGTTGTTCAGCACCCTTACAAATTCTTTGGCACTTTTGGAGAGGACAGTGATTTCTTCCTTTTCACACAGCTCTTTTCCCAGCGGGGTCAGGAAAACTTTGTACTCCTTCCCGTTTTCTATTTTTATTAACCCGAGCGATTCGAGGCGTTTCAGGTGGCTTCTCAGACTCTTGTAGCTATTCAGGGCGTTTTCTTTTCCATAGACAGCTTCGGCAATTCTGAGCTGAGAATCCCCGGGGTTTTCATAGATGTATTTCAATATCTGGCGCAGCCTCAAGGAGCGAGGCTTTGAAGGATCTACCAACCGTTTAAAGTCTTTCTCTTTCATAGGTATTCCAATAGGAAATAGGAGTTATACCTATTTAAGCTTTATTATTGGGTTGAAATGTAGGTAAAAAAATCGACACCTTTTTAAATACCCAAGAACTCAGTAAATTTGGTGAAGAAAATGATGATGAAAACAATCCGGCGGCTGAACCAAGTCGGGCCGACCAGTCTGGCAGTCGTCATCCCGAAGGCGGTTATTGATGCCTATCAGCTCAAGGCCACTGATCCTGTTTTAGTTTACTATAATTCGCTTGTCCTGGTTGTTCCTCCACAGGCCGAGGAGAAGTTCCGGGAGCGCGAAGAACTGATAAGGAGGATCCTGGAATGAAGGCCTTCGACTTGCTTGTTGAGTTTGCGAAATCGCGCGGGATTTTAAAAATGAATAAAGGAGATAAAAATGGAGCCAAAATCTGATCGTTTTCTGACGACCAAACTGACTTTTGCTGTCGTTCTTAGGGGTGACATAAATTCCATTGAAGAATTGAAAAGGCTCATTCTCAACTTAGGCATGACTGTCGTATATCAAGCTACATCGGCCGGCCGGCTCTACATCTCTCAAACCCCACCCCAAGAAATGAAAGGAAAAATGCGGGCCCCTCATGAGGGGGACTCTCTGCAGGAAGTGGTGAGGTGACCCCTCAAATCCCTGATCCGGCAGCCCTCCCTCCAGAGCTCATTAAGGAGAAACGGTTCCTCTGCTGGATGGAAGAGATTAGGGGGGGCAAAGTTACTAAAATACCTCTCGCCCCCTGGAAAACCGGAAAATTGTTTCCCCCTCCTGGAGGGGCAGTGAACCCTGAAAACTGGACGAACTTTGACACTGCTTTGGAGTGGGCAAGAAGAACGAACCTCGGAGTGGGCTTTGTCTTGGGGGGAGGCTGGGGAGGAATTGATCTTGACGGATGCGTGAGGGACAACGGAGAGGTGGAAGAGTGGGCAGCCAAGCTAATTGAAATGGCTAATAGCTATGCAGAGCTGTCTCCCAGCGGGAGAGGAATCCACATCCTAATCCGAGCACCCGAGCAGGATTCCATTCAGGCCCATGATGAGGGAGTAGAAGCCTACTTCAGAGATCGCTTTTTCACTCTCACCGGGAAGAGGTGGGGGAGGGCCCCTCGGGAAGTAAGGGAGGCCCCGGCCCTTGTATCATTTTTAAGAGCCCACTATGGAGAGAAGACCCCCGAGTTTTGTGAAGAAAGTGGAGTTTCGATTCTCAAAGTTTTGGAGGCCTTTGGAGCAACCCTCCCCAGACGAGGAAGACAGCTCCAAGGGACACATCCAGTCCACGGATCCACCACGGGTATGAATTTTGCAGTCCACCCTGAGAAGGGTGCCTGGTACTGTTTTAGGCATGGAGTAGGAGGGGGACCCTTCACTCTTGTGGGAATCTTGGCGAAGGTCATCAGCTGTGAGGATGTGAAGGCATTAACGCAGGAGCAGATCTCAATAATTACGGAAGAAGCAAAAAAACGAGGGCTGCTGGAAGGGAAGGAAAACAAGCAGAAGAGGGAAGTGGAATTCGAACTGCTGAAAGGATACAAAATCCTCATCAGGAGAGAGGGCCGGGGGTTCACGGCCCTCCTCCTGGACTCCTCTTCAAAGTGTGTGGACATATTTTCCCTTTCTGAGAACTTTTGGACCAAGTGGAAAGACTCCAAAAAAGTAGTCTCCCGGCTGGCAGATAAGATCGGGTGCGGAGCCGATGAGATAAAGGAAGCTCTCACCCGAATTAGCATATTGATTGAGGAAGAGAAGAAAAAAGAACTCGCGCCCCCGCAAGAGAATGCCGGAGAAGGAGAAAACTCGGCATACGAACTGTTACAGAAGCTGGCAGACGAGAAGGTGAAGGAACTCTTCAGGGATGAAGAGGGTGAGGTGTGCGCCACGGTGGAGGAGGACGGCCATCTGGAAGTGTGGCCCGTCAGGGGGGAGGTATTCGACTCCAAACTTAACGTCTGGTTTTTCGAGAAAAGCGGAAGGGGGGTCAGGGAGGAAGTAAGAAAAGATGTTGTGGCCACCTTGGAAGCCAGGGGGATGAAGGGAGCGGAGAGAACGCTCTCCCTCCTGTGCTCGCTTGAGGAAAATTCGACGCCTATAATCACGGTGGACTTGTTTTCCAAAGATTGGACGGCGATCCGGATAGGGCCTGATGGGATCACGAAGGTTCCCCTTCCCCCATCTTTTAGGAGACCGAAACATTTAGGGCCTCTGTGGACGCCCGAGGTTCCCTTTCAGGGAGAACCTCGAGAGGTTCTGTTGGGCTTTTCGAAAAAAATAATCCCGGAGCCAGAAGACCCCCGCGCTCACGACTTGCTGGTTCCAGCTCTGCCTGCCCTTCCCCTTCCCATTCCCCGCCCCATTCTTGCATTCCTCGGTGGGCACGGTTCCACCAAGAGTTTCGCCCAGAAAATGATGGCCAGAATGATCCTCAGAAAGCAGGCCCCAAAACCTAAGAGCAGAGACCCCGAGGACAGAAACCTCCTAGCCAGGGAAAACCCCATCCTGTTTTTTGATAATGTAAATCAAATCAGTGAGGACCTAGCAGCTTTCCTCTGCGTCTGCGTGACTGGGGAAGTGGTGGGGGGGAGGGAGAGATACACCGACAAAGGTACGGTTTACTACGGGTTCAGGAGAGCGATTCTACTGAATGGAATTGCACCGAACATACACTCCTACCCCGACCTAGCGGATCGCTGCCTCGTCGTTAAGCTGAACAAAATTCCCAGAGAAAGGAGAAGAGGCGAAAAAGAACTGGAGAAGGAGCTAGAACCCATTCTCCCTCGAGTATTTTCGGCTTGTTTAGAATCTCTCAGAAGGGCCCTCCCCCACCTCGCGCAGACTAGAGAGGACCTCCGGGGGAAGCTTCCCAGACTAGCGGATTTTGCGGAGTGGGGCGAGGCGATCGCTAGAGGAATGGGGTATAAGCCGATGGAGTGGTTTAGCCTGTACGCGAAGTGGATTGGGAAGACGGTTGAGGAAACCGTGGAGGCTAGTGCGCTAGGAAGAGCCCTCCTCGCGTTTGTAGGAGTGAAAAGAGAGGGGGGAGAAGGTGAAAGGGGAGAGGAAGGGGAAGACCAGAGCCTTAGAGGGAGGATGGAAAGGAAGACGTTGCAAGAAAAAGAACTGGAGAATGCGGTGAAGGAAGCGTTGGGAGAAAATAAAGAGACAGGGACCTTCTGCTCGATAGGAGGGAAACCCGCTTGGGTCGGGACTCCTACAGCTCTTCTTTCTGAACTCAGGCATAAACTGCAGGAACTGGGGGAGGGGAAGGAGGAAGTAGAGAGGGAAGAGGACTTTCCCTTCCCGAAGACGCCCGACCAACTGGGGAGACGATTGAGAGAACTTCAGTCTTCCCTACTTGACGTGGGAGTAAAGGTGGGCTTCCGCCGAGAGAAGCGAGGTAGGGTGATAGTCATAATCTGCGAGGATGTCGCTGGTGACACCGGTGACACTACTCCTATTCCTAATCCCCCAAAGGAAAAAGAAAAAGTAGGGGAGGAGGAGAAAGGGAAAGAAAAAGTAGAAAAGGAGGGGGGGAAGGGGATAGTAAACAGTGTCACCGGTGTCACCGACGTCACCGAACAACCCCCCACCAGGGGCAACCTCTCAAAGCTCGTGGAGGTCCTTGAGAGGCACCGCGGTGGCCCCCTGGTAGAGAAAAAAGCGCTGGCCGCAGAACTTGGCATCACCCGGGAGCAGCTCGACCGGTACCTTGAGGATCCCAAGCTTAGGCGCTGTATCATCGACCGGGGCAGCTGGGTGGAGGTGTTCTGATGGTCGATAAGGAAGGCCTCCTGGTCTGGCTCGAGGATCCAACCCCCTGGCCTTACCTCAGGAAAATGCAGGTGATTCGTGGGTCCCGCCGTGGCTTCAGGCCCGGCGCCGTGCTCCAACTTTCCAGGTTCTACAAACTGGTGGCGTACAGGCTGGTCGGGCGCCACTCCCCGGGCCTGTTCACCTATGAGGTTTACTGGCTGAAAGATTACGATTGCTGCTGCCCGAACGGCCCCCAGGACCGCAGCCCCACCGGCGTTCCCTGCGAGGCCGTCTTCGTGGAGGAGCTGCTGAAGGAGCCCGCGGTGAAAATGTTCCCGGATCCCGCCCCCGAATCCGTTCAAGATCATGGCAAAAGTCTCGGAAAAGCGAATGACACCGAAACCGATGCCCGCAGCGCTCCCCGCCCCATACGGCGTTATCTGTTCAAGAGGTGGGACGGGAAGCTGGCCCCCGAGGAACTCTCCATTCTGGTCCGGACGGAAACCATGGTCAGTGCGGCCCTGGCGCGCGTTATAACCATGATAGCGAGGAGAAACCGCTTCGACTGTTCCGAGACCGCCCTGGCCGAGCTCCAGCTGACCCGCAGGTTCGCGGACTCCCTGGTCAAGGGCCGGGAACGTGAGATAAGGTGGTTCCTCCAGCAGGAGGACGCCTGGATCGAGAGGCTCAGAAAAACGAGGAGTGGTGGAGGACATGCGCCCTGAAAAAGGACCGGCGAAAAAACACCCCTGCGGTCGACCGCTCGGGTTCAGGCGGATCATCGAGGTGCTGGTAAAGCAGCGGGAACCGGTCACGGCGCGGGAAATATTCAACTGCGACCCGCGCCTGAAATCGGTCAGTAGCGTGGTCGGGCTCATCCTCAACCACAACGATGGCGCCATCATAAAGATCGGGCAGAAGAACGGGCCGACGCTTTACACGCTGAGCGAGACCGAGCGCGCGAGGTGGGGGGTTGATATGGATGAAAGGACCGGGAGGAGAAAATTATGAGGCGGCCGGAAAGAGGCAGGATGGGGGCTTTTGAAAGAATGCGGCGGGCTCACCTGGCTCACCTGGGCCGCTGCTGGCGGGATTCCGTCAAGCTGGCCGAGAAGGGGATCGCCCGCAGGAGCAGCGACCCGGCCGACGAGGACGCGCGCCGCAGCCACGTTTTCGACCTGGCGCTGTGCTTTCTGCAGAAACATGCGCTGAGCGTGGAGGACTTCGTCGAGCTGGGGATATCCCTGGAGAAAAGAAGCCGGAGGAGGAACCGGGCATGAGCATTTTTGAATCGTACCTCGCCGACTTCGCCAGGAGGGAGAAACACAAGACCGCGGTGACGTACTTCAAGATATTTCGCCTGTTCGAGCGCTGGCTGGCCGAAAGGAACATGAAAAGTTTCGACAGGGATGACGTCCTGGCCTTTCTGGAGGAGCAGAATTGGAAGGCAAGCTCCAAAAACATCTTCCTCTCCGCCATTAGAGGATGGGCCAAGTTTCAGCGGGGTTATGCTGAAGATGGGGCAACTCAGGCCAGACTCTCCCGGATTGAGGGCATCAGAGGATATGCCGTGAAGAGCGAGGGGAAAGCCGCCCTGAGCTTGGAGCAGATAGGGGACCTGATGGAGGTGATGGATCAGGACACCAAAATCCTGTTCTGGACCCTGCTCTGGTTCGGCTTCAGGGTGGGTGAACTCCAGCTTATTCAACGCATAGACTGGGAAAAGGGGGAGTTGGTCATCGAAACCGAGAAGCGCGGCGGGACCCGGACCCTGTACTTTGACGCTTACACCGGGGAGATCCTGAAGGCGGGGATGGAAAGGGGCCTCCTGGATCTTCCCCACCTGGCGATATGGCGCCGGTTCAGGAAGTATTCAGGATACTGTTTCCCCCTGAAGCTGACCCCGCACATCTGCCGCCACACCTTCGCCACCCACATGGCCGAGATAGCGGATCGGGACATCCTGAGGGAGATGCTGGGGCATGGGCCGAGGGAAACAACGGACATTTACGTTCACCCGGCGGCGGAACGCGTGCGCGAGGTCATGGTCGAGCGGCATTATCTCAAGCCGTTCGAGCCGCAGAATCTGGAGGAGGATGTTAATGGAACCGGTACTTGATGACTCGTACGAGGGCATGGAGGAGCTCGCGGCCAAGACCCTCAGGCCCCCGCAGCGGATAAGCGCGGAGGACCTTATCGCCTCCGAGCTGGCGAATGCGGTGCTGAGCGATCCGGTGCAGAAAATCCGACACGTGTGTGAGGCCCTGATGTTCCTGGACGAAAGCGAAAGAAAACAGGCCAGGATAACGGATGATGAAGTGAAGGAGGCCGAGAAGCTTTACCGGCTGGCGATTACCTTCCTAAACGTGGCGACCGACCAGGTCATCGCCTCAGATGGACGCAAGATAGATGTCGCCGCAACGATACAGTGGCCGTTTGGCGAGCAAGAGGCGGGGGAATGGGAAAAATGGCTTACCCCTCCTGGCGTCACAATCCAATGGTTTGGGTTAAACGAGAACGAGGGGAACGAGATTGAGGCTGCAGTCCAAAAAACAAAAAGCCTGGGGGAGAGAAACTTCATCTACACCCAGGGGCGAAAGCTGACCCTGGACTCTGTTTTCGCCTTCAAAACGCATTTTACTGTGAACGCTATGCCGACAGCGGCGAGGCTGATGAAAAAAATAATGGCGCTCATATCCCCCGACTCGTATCAGCGCGCTCTCCAGATAATGAGAGGTGGCAGGCGTGGAAAATCTCAAGCTTGACATGATGTGGGTCCGAGGAGAGGACGAAATCAACTTCACCCGCCCGAACGTGTTCTTCGTTCTGGGCATGAGGGGGGCGGGCAAATCGTCATTTCTCGAGCTGTGCGCCTCCCGCTATCTCGACAATGGGGGAAAGGTGTTGGACCTCTTCGGCTCGAGGGATGGGGAGGGGCTGGCATGGCTCCGGTCCCCGTACGCCAAGGAGAAGCGGATTGTCCTGCTCCGGGGGGACCTGGTGGAGGTCAAATCGAAACAGGCGAACATCCCCGCGATGAAGTTCCGCACCTCCGATCTGAGCACGGGGGATATATTCATCTCATCCAGCCCGCTCTACTCCAGCATGGACGAGGAGTTCGAGGCGGTGAACCACATCCTGGACGTGCTCTGGAAGAGGCATCACTGGACAGAGCCGATTTTCGTGGTCATGCGGGAGGCGGCCAACCTGATATACTCGCGCGTTAAGGTGAGGGAAAATCAGACGATCGCGAAGGCCGAGGCGCTTTACATGATGAGGGAGTCCAGGCACTGCGGGTTAGCGCTTGGGCTGGACTCCATCAAACACACGAGCATAGACGTGGACATCAGGACGCTCACGGACTACTTGGTGATAAAGAACGTCGGGATGTACGGGCTCCCCCCCGATCTCTGGTGGGTGTACAAGATATTCGATCCCCATGCTCTCCGCAAGCTCAAGCCGGATGAGTTCATAATTCTGAACCGTGGAGGCAGCATCGGGCTCGGCGTCTTCTCCTTGCCCCCGTGGCATAAGCGGGAGAACGAGAACATCCTGGCTGAGACCGGGCTCGAGCTGCGGTACTTCCAGCAGGAGGCGGAGGGAGACCGGGTGAGGGAGATGATAGCCGAAGCGCTCCAGAACCTGCCACCGGAGCCTGAACCGAACGAGGTCTCGGCATGGCTGAAGGAAAACAAGGACGTGGACATAGACCCGATTCGGGTGGGGAAGCAGATCCGGCTCCTCGGATACCGGACGGAACTCGTTTTCAAGGACGGAAAGCTGAGGCGAATAATCAAAAAGAACCCATAAACTTGCGCGATACCCGGTTTTTAGCGCGATTTTAAATTTATTAACATTATATCAAGGGAACAAAACAACCTCCCCATAGGAAAACTGAAAAAATTGCCTTTTTATTTAGCCAATCGGGGCATAGTTGAGCGTTTTTCGATGAAAAGTAATAGGCATTAACTTTCTTGAAATCGGAAGAATATAGATGGCCCTTCCCCTGCTGGAGATCGAGAAGGAGCTGGCCAAGAGGAGGCACGGGAGGAAATCTGCCGAAAAATCGGCAGATTCCGGAAGGGCAACCGAGATCGTAGCGGAAAGGATAGGAGTCTCCCATGATTTGCTGGAACAGGCCCTCTGGCTCCGGGAAAACGCCCCGGAGGAGGAGATAAAGAAGCTCAGAGAAGGAGAGGCCAAAATTTCTTCTGTTTATAAAAAGCATCGAAAAAAGGAGAAGGTTCAAGAGCTGAAGGAGCTGGCCAGGAGGAGGCAGATTGAATTGGGCAAAACTCACGGGGGCCCCCTTGACCAAAAATTTGGACAAGGGGGCAGAACCTTAGAAATCGTGGCAAAAAAGATAGGCGTTTCCGATGAGCTCCTCCGGCAGCCCCTCTGGCTCCGGGAAAACGCCCCGGAGGAACGGGTCGCCATAGGGATGGCGCTGGAGGAAAGAGAGAAAGAGAAGGCGAGGGAAAGGAAAGCCCGCCCAGGACTCCCACGTTCCGAAAAATTTACGGAACAAGGAGATAAAGGCGAGGCGCTTGAAAAGGTCGCCAGGGCGGTGGGGTGGTCGAGGCCGCAGGGGGGCAATCCGTGTTCAACCGTGGGGTTTCTGCTTCTTCTTTAAGGGCATCCCGCTTTTCTCTCCCCCCGCACCAGCAAAAACGCGCCATCTCGAAGAATTTTCAGCTGCTTCTCCGAAATCACGGAGGAGGGGAGTGATCAGGGGCTCAGTTCCGGTTATATTGCAATACTTTGCAACTTACTTCCTCGCCTCGTCAGCTTTCAATGATAATTAAATAAAAATTTGAAAACTAAGGCCCTGTTTGAACGGCATCCTTGGGCTAAGTTTTTATATTTTGCAGGATGAATTGATTAAGGGAATTGGCCTTGCCTAAAGGCTATATGGGAAAAATTTTAAGGGCCGATTTATCAACAGGAACTTTAAAAGTTGAGCCAACATCTGAGGAGATTGCCAAAAAATATTTGGGCGGTAAAGGGTACACGACATATTTGCTTTACCAGTATCTGAAGGAATATGAATCCAAAGGGATCTCACCAGCTGAAATTGACCCGCTAGGCCCTGAAAACGTGTTGATCTTTGCAACGGGTCCAGGCACGGGAGTTCCGGGCTTTCCATCCTCGGGCAGGTATCACGTCATGGCACTTAGGTCGCCGCTCACGGGCTCCATTGGAAGTGCCAACTCTGGCGGTGAATGGGGGCCTTTCTTAAAGTTTTCAGGGTTCGATGCGGTAATCGTCGAAGGTGTCTCAGATAAACCCGTCTATCTCGCCATTGTTGATGGAGAAGCTGAGCTGAGAGATGCGAGTGCCCTCTGGGGCAAAAACGTTTTTGACACAACTAGAATTTTGAAGAAAAAGGTTGGAAGACAAAACACCAGCGTCGCTTGTATAGGTCCTGCTGGGGAAAACCTGGCCCACATGGCTTGCATAGTTAATGACGAGCATCGGGCGGCGGGAAGAACGGGTTTGGGCGCCGTCATGGGTTCTAAAAAGCTAAAGGCGATCGTTGTTTCTGGAAGCGAGAAAGTTCCAGTTTCCGATCCGGAGAAATTCAGAGAAATTTCAAAGCGCTGCCTCGACGCTATGAGGAAAAACGCCGTTACGGGCGAAGGATTGCCAACATACGGTACCGCGATACTCATAAACATCATTAACACGGCCGGAGGTTTACCCTACAAGAATTGGCAGACCGGCGTAAACCCGAATGCAGAGAAAATAAGCGGCGAAACATTGGCCGAAACATACTTAACAAAAAGGAGAGCCTGCTGGGGATGTACCATCGGATGCGGAAGAGTTACGAGCGTCAAGTCTGGGCCGTTCCAGGTCCTGGCCTCGGAGGGCCCAGAATACGAGTCGATTTGGGCTCTGGGAAGCAGCACAGCGGTTAAGGATTTAGACGCTGTTGTTAAGGCAAACCACTACTGCGACGAGTTGGGCTTGGACCCGATAACTCTGGGCTCAACGATCGCTGCGGCGATGGAGCTTAATGAAAAGGGATATATCCCGCCAGAGGACCTGCAGGGCTTGGACTTGCGCTTTGAAAATGCCGCGGCTCTCGTGGAGGCGGTTTGGCGAACGGCCTACAAGGCCGGTTTTGGAAAATATCTGGCTTTGGGATCGAAGAGGCTCTGCGAGATTTATGGACATCCGGAACTTTCAATGAGCGTTAAAGGCCTTGAAATGCCGGCCTACGACCCGAGAGCAATAAAGGGCATTGGCTTAAACTATGCCACGGCAAACAGGGGTGGATGCCACGTAACAGGGTACACCGTTTCTCCAGAAATACTGGGGATACCTGAAAAGATAGATCCCCTTAAACCAGAGGGCAAAGCAAAGTGGGTTAAAATATTCCAAGACTTCACGTGCGTCGTCAACTCAACCGTAAACTGTCTGTTTACAACATTCGCCTTGAGCATAAGGGACTACGCTGAACTATTATCTGCGGTTACGGGCTGGAACCTAACAGAAGAGGAGATACTAAAAATTGGCGAACGAATATACAACCTAGAAAGGATAATCATAAACAAGTACGGCTTTGATGGGAAAGCAGACACCCTTCCCGAACGCCTAACCAAGGAAAAAATGCCCGAGGGACCAGCAGGGGGACAGGTCGTTGAACTTGAAACGATGAAGGAAGAATACTATAAACTCCGCGGATGGATCAACGGAAAACCACTACCAGAGAGAATAAAAGAGTTGGAGATAGAATTATAGCGCAAAATAAAATTTTTTTCTTTTCTCGAAGGGATTACCCTTGGCTGGAGTTTCGGTTAAACTCAAGCTTTTTGCAACTTTGCGGAAGAACTACGGGGTTAAGGAATTAGACGTGGAATGCGATGGGACAATTTTTAACTTAATTGAAAACGCCTCCAAAATTCTCGGCAGATCCTTCTTTGACGATATTTATGATAAAAATCAAGGAAAGGTCAGGGATAACATCATCTTCATGATAAATGGAAGAAACATAAAGGATCTCGGGGAAAAAATAAAATTAACAGATAATGATGTCGTTGCCATATTTCCGCCAATAGCTGGAGGCCGAATCTTCAGAGGAGTGAAACGTGATCGATGATTTTCCGGAAGCTTTACAGGTAGAGGTCACAAACAGATGCAACTTCAATTGTAAGATGTGTATTAGACGAGTGTGGAAAGCTGAACTTCGGGACTTAAATCTGGACTTATACCAAAAAATTGCGAAATCTGCTTTTCCACACTTGAAAAGGCTTGTCCTTTATGGATTTGGAGAACCACTGGTTAACCCTAATTTTCCTGAAATGTTAAAAATCGCCAAGGAGTACTTGCCGAGAGAGAGTACAATCACCATAAGCACCAACGGCTCCCTGTTAACTCCAGCTGTCGCCGAAAAAATCTTGAAACAACCCGCAGATTATTCCATATCATTTTCAATTGATACCTTAGATATGGTAAAGCTAAGCCGCATTAGGGCGGGTTCAGAACCAACGACCGTGATGAAAAACTTTCAAAATTTGGCAGAAATGAAAGGTGACAACGAGGGGAACTTCAAATTGGGCGTTGAAGTTGTCGTGATGAAGGATAATTTTATGGATCTGCCCCACCTCGTCACAAACTTAGCGGAGAAAAATGTCGACTACATCATCGTCTCCCATGTTGTTCCCTACACGGAGGAAATTTTTAGAAACTCTGTTTACGTCACCCTAAGCAAGCTTTCATTCGACATAATGAGGCCCTCGTTGAAATACGGTTGGGATCTCATAAGTGAGGCAACACAGGAACTTCTCGGGAGAGCCTACGGAGTAAGCTTTAGGCGGGGGCCAGCTGAAATGATTAGAAAATTTTGGAAAAAGGCTGAAGAAGCCGGTTACTGGATCAATCTGCCACTTCTCTTCAAATCCAAGGATAAAGTTGAAATTATCGATCAAGTTGAGAAAACGTTTCTCGAGAGCGCAAAGATCGCATACGAAAATCAAATGAACCTCATGCTTCCAAGCTTATTCCCAGATGCTAAAGTTCGAGGCTGTCCCTACGTGAACAAAAACACGATGGTTGTCAGATCAGACGGTATGGTTGTTCCATGCCTGGAGTTTATGTATTCGCACACCCTTTACGTTAACTCGCATTTGAAGAAAATTTACGATTATCCCTTTGGGGACTTGAAAAAAGAAACAACGGAAAGCATCTGGAACAAAGAGGCCTATGCAAAGTTCCGCGGTATTAGAAGAAACTTTGCCGAAAACGTACCTTGGTGTGGAGACTGTCCCTACTCAAGCTTGAAATGCTTCTTTACGGAAACCAATCAACTAGACTGTTATACAAATGCGCCAGCGTGCAGCGAATGCTTATACAGCGTGAATCTGGCCCAATGCAACATATGAATCCATACAAGCACTGAGACAGTCAAAATTGGTAAAATGTTTTTAAGCGTTTAACCTGAGCCACGATCTTTTAGCCATCACTAACAAACCATTTCAGACCTCGATGTTATATTTGCCAAGCTTTTCTCGTTTCAGCCTGCTTCAAAATTCCCCCCAATCTTCGCCACCGTTCCCCTCAACCCCAATCCCAGTAGTCCTCCTCCGCCTCATGGGCCTCCTCGCAGTCCGGGCAGACGCCCAGCACCAAGATGGTGGGATCCTCCTCCGCGCACTTCCGGCAGTAGGCCTTCCCGCAGTCCCCACATCTTATCAGCTGCCACTCGGGGAACTCCTCGCCGCAGACTGAGCAGCGCGGCATCTTCTCAATAACCCATCTTCTTCCCCACTTAAATCTTGACGCGTTGGATTCATCTCGCCCTCAAAATCATCCCGCCGCCAGAACTCTGCCAAGGATCAGACCAGATGGTCGGGGATTTTGCCCGGGCTGTATGCCTTTCTCGGCCTGATCCCTGCCCTGCTCAACCGCTCGACCACATGAGGATAAAGAAAAACGTACTCCTCCTCCACCTCATCTGCCAGAGATGGTTTTATTTCCCTGAGCCTGTCCTTCAATTTTTCCAAGTTACCTGCCGGGCTGAAGGAGAGCATCACGGCGGGGTGGCAAGATGCGCCAAAATCAACGAGATTTCTCAGCGCCTCCAACTGCAGGTCGAATCCCTCGGGCACAGCTCCGGTGAGCAGTGAAAACTCCTCGCGGTTTGTCCCCTTGATCGAAATCCTCACATGAACGCGCTGGAATTCGGAGAGACTCCTGGCGTAGTCACGATCAATCAGTATCCCGTTGGACTCCAGAATAAACCGGTAGCTGGTGCCCTCGACCAGCTCCAGCAATCTGAGCAGATGCTCCCTGCCGATCGTGGGCTCGTTGCCGCTCAGCCTCAGTTGCCTGTAGCCCAACTTTTCCGCGCAGGCGGTCAGTTTTTCAAAAACCTGTTCCGGGGTGTAGAACCTTCCAATTGTCTCGGGGTGATCCCTCGGGGCCCCGCTCCAGCAAAAGACGCATCTCAAACAGCACCCGCAGCAGTCGGCGGTGGCTATGCCGCCGTACCATCTGCCGGCTCTCGCGATCCGATAATATTTTCTGCTGGTTCCCCTCAGCACCATTTCTTCCGTCTGACGCGCCAGTTCCAGCGGATCGTACAACATTTTTCATCCAGCCCCAGCTACCTGCGCCACCAGTAACCCCAACGCGTCGCCTTTTCAACTTTCTTTCGTTCCTCTCAACTTTTTTCTCAATATCTCAAGGAAGAAGCAGTCACCAACTTCGAATTCTTTTGCCACCACACCTGCTCGGGATCTTAAAAACTGCTGGCAACTGTCTCAAGAACTGGTCCCTTTGTTGCGACTTTCCTGCAGCGCCCTCAGGACCTTGTCGTGAGTTATCGGAAGGTCCCTTATCCTGACGCCCACCGCCTGATAGATGGCATTGGCCACGGCAGGAGCCACCGGAACTAGGGCCGGCTCCCCCACACCCTTGGCGGCAAACGGTCCAGTGGGTTCCAGGCACTCAACTATGATCGGCTCAATCCTCGGCACCTCTGAGGCGTGCAGGAGCTTGTAGTCGGTGAAGTTCCTGTTAACTACCCGGCCCCTGCCATCCAGAACCAGATCCTCGGTGAGGGTGAACCCCAGCCCCATCACCGCCCCGCCCTCTATCTGCCCCTCCACGATCACCGGATTGATCGCCCTGCCAACATCGGCCGCGTAGGCCACGTTCAACACCCTGATCCCCCCTGTCTCAGGATCCACCTCAACTTCCACGCACATGGCGCCGAAAATGGGTGCGTTGCTGGGCGGCATGTATGAGGCCCTGCCGACAATCGCCACCTCGCCGACAATTTCCCGAATCGTCTTTCTGACCTCTGGCTTTTTCTTTAATCGAACAACTCCATCGACCACCTCCAGATCTTCAGGCTTGGCCTTCATCACCTCGGCCACTTTTCTGAGCAGCTGTTGCCTGGCATCAGCTGCCGCCAGCCTCGCCGCCTGCCCGCTGATGTAGAGTTCACCGCTGGCGTAAGTCCCCCGGTCCACGGGGACGAACTCGGTGTCGGGGCGGGAAACCGTCACGTCCCCCAGCTTCACGCCAAGCTCCTCAGCCACGACCTGGGCGATGGTGGTGGTGATCCCCTGCCCGATGTCGGTGGCACCCGTCATCACCTGCACGGTGCCATCCTCGTTGATCTGCACGATTGCTGAAGAAAACTCCTTGATGTAGGGGAAGGCACCGCTGTTGTGCATCAGGCAGGCGACGCCCAGCCCCCGGTTCTTCAGCTTTCCGCTTTCGATGCCCTTGGATTTCTGCCACCAGCCTATCCTCTCCGCGGCCCTCCGGATGCACTCCTCCAGGCCACAGCTCTCTATCCTCAGCCCCGTGCCGGGATTGATGTCGCCCGGACGGATGGCATTTTTCAGCCTCAACTCGATGCGGTCCATGCCCAGCTTCTCGGCTATCTCATCCAGCTGTGACTCGACGGCAAAGCTCTGCTGCGGGTTGCCATAGCCGCGAAAGGCGCCCGCGGTGGGGGCGTTGGTGTAGACCACGTCGGCCTCGAACCTGACGTTTGGCGACTTGTAGAGGCCCAACTCTCTGGTGCTCATGGCACCGGCGACCGAGGGCCCGTGAGAGGCGTAGGCCCCGGTGTTCAGGATGGCCCGGACATGTCGCGCCACCAGGGTACCGTCCTTCTTGACGCCTGTCCTCAGCCAGATTATCGATGGGTGCCGGGTGGTGGTCATGGAAAAGACCTCCTCCCGGGTCAACCTCAACTTAACCGTCTGGCCGATCTTGATCGCGAGGAGAGCACATATCGGCTCAAGCACCACCTCATCCTTGCCGCCGAAGCCGCCGCCGACGAAGGAGGTGATCACCCGGATCCGGTGCTGGGGCAGGCCGAAGACCTCGGATAGGATGGAGCGAACGTGGAACGGGATCTGGCTGGTCGTCCAGATCGTCAGCTTTCCCGACTCATAGGAGGCGGCGCAGGCGTGGGGTTCCAGGGGGGCGTGGGCCTGCCTTGCCGTGGTGTACTTTCCCTCGAAGATATAGTCAGCCTGAGTGAAACCCTTCTCAAGATTGCCCCATTCCCTGAAGATGTGGGCGGCGATGTTTCTCTCGGCGCGGTGGATTTGCGGCGCCCGGAGCTCCATGGCCGCCACCGGGTCGAACACCGCCGGCAACTCCTCGTACTCGACATCGATCAGCGACAGCGCCTCCTCCGCCGTGTCTTCGTCCACCGCCGCCACCGCTGCCACGGGCTCACCGACATAGCGGACCTTCTCGTCAAAGATGTACTTGTCCTTGGGCTCCAGGTAGTAAACGCCGGGATTGTAAGGAACTCTGGGAGAATCCTTGAAGGTGACAACGCCCCGGACGCCGGGATACCGCTCCGCCCGGCTCACATCGATCCTCTTTATCCTGGCGTGGGCGCAGGTGCTGCCGAGCAGCTTTACCGCCAGGGCCCCGGGAAGCCTGAGATCATCCAAGAACTCGGCCCTTCCAGTCGCCAGCTTAACGGCATCCAGCTTGGGAACGGGCTTTCCCACCACGGAAAACTTTTCGCTCATGGGGCGCCTCATCAAGTTTCCTTTTCTGGTTCACGAGGCTCGCTAAAATACCTTTCGCTGTTTCACCGCGAACGGGGGCAGTTGTCACGGCCCGGGCGAAGACCGGCGCTTGATATATAAATGGGGATGGACATTATCACTCAACTTGACAAACCTAAATATGAAAAGGGAGAAATTTCATCTGTGGCCAGGGTGGTGTAGCTTGGTTAACATTCGGGCCTGTGGAGCCTGCGACCTGGGTTCAAATCCCGGCCCTGGCCCCATTCAATAACCAACCCGGCGATTTTTTCAGAAGGGGGAGCTGACGATTCCGGAATCCTGTTTAAAAACTCTTAAGGGACGGCTGCCTAAAATCTCGTTGAGACCATGGCCCGTCCCTACGTGATCATGAACGCTGCGATGACGCTCGACGGAAAGATAGCCACCTCCTCTGGCGACAGCAAAATCTCCTCCGAAGCCGATCTCACCAGGCTCCACCGGCTCCGCTCCCGGGTCGACGCCGTGATGGTGGGGGCCGGAACCATCCTGGCGGACAACCCCTCGCTCACCGTCAGGCGCGTGAAGGGGAAAAATCCCATCCGGGTGGTGGTCGACGGGATGGCCAGAATCCCCACCGACGCCAGGGTCCTGGATCAGTCGGCGAAGACGATCGTGGCCGTTCTGAAGGCTGCCGATGAGAAAAAGGTGGAGGGGCTGCGCCGGGCCGGGGCCGAGGTGCTCCTCTTCGATGGCGAACAGATCAACCTCCGCTCCCTGCTTGAGGAGCTTCACCGCCGCGGCATCAGAAAGCTGCTGCTGGAGGGGGGTTCAACTCTCAACTGGAACATGATCGCGGCGGGGCTGGTGGACGAAATTCAGGTGACCGTCGCGCCGAGGATAGTCGGGGGGGCGGCGGCGAAAACTCTGGTCGGAGGGGCCGGCTTCCCCACGGTGAAGGAAGGGGTCAAGCTCAGGCTCTCCAAAATCACCAAGGTTGGTAGCGACGTCCTCCTCATCTACAGGGTCACGGGTGCCAAGCGTGATTAAAAGGATAGGGGATCGCCTCACCATCGTCGGGGTGGCGCACGTCCTGCCCAGGAGCGCTGAAGAGGCGGGAAAGATCATCACCAGCGAGCGGCCCGACATCGTCGCCGTGGAGCTGGACCCGGCACGTTATCTGGCGCTGACGAAGGGATCAAGGCTCAACCTGGTGGAAGCCCTGCGCGCGGGCCCCTCCGTCATGCTGCTCACGGCGCTGCTCTTCCTGATTCAAAACAGGTTCTCCCGCCAGACGGGAGTGGAGGCCGGTGAGGAGATGCTGGTGGCCATCCAGAAGGCCAGAGAAGTCGGGGCCCAGGTGCAGCTCATAGATCGAGACATCGGGATCACCCTGAACCGGCTTGTCAACGCGATGCCAACGCGGGAAAAGCTCCGTCTTTTCGGCCAACTTTTCCTCGGCCTGCTGCCAGGGGGAAAGAAGGTAACCCTGGAAAGCCTCACCGACGAACAGGTGGTGGAGAATTTGCTCACGGAGTTCAGGGACCTCTCGGCGAGGGCCTACGAGGTTCTGATAACCGAAAGGGATCAGTACATGGCGGCCAAGCTGATAACGCTCCTGCTCTCGGGAAAAAAGATCGTCTGCGTGGTGGGCGCCGGACATGTGCCCGGCATTTATGAGAGGTTGAGCCGGATGCTCTCCGGCAGCTGGAGCCTGACCCTGGAATACCGCGCCTGATGACCCCTCTAGCCTGCGGCGAGATCCTGCCCTGGAAGAACACCGATGAATAGGTTTTATAAAGGGTTGCCTAAAATATCGTGGAGATGAGCAAGTGGATCAGAGCCTTGTGGAAAAACTGAAGACAATGTTGGGGGTTCGCGTGGAGCGGGTGGAGCAGCAGGGGGAACAGCTGCTGGTCTATGTTCCCAAGGGCCAGGCTGCCAAGGCAATTGGCTCGGGCGGCTCCGTCGTCAGATCCGCGGAACTCGTGCTGAACAAGAAGCTGGCGATAAAGGAGCTCTGAGCTGCCGCTCGAAAGCTCTTTAAAATCCCGAGGCGAAGAGTTGTTGAGGTGAGTTTGTGGTACAGGCATACATATTGGTGACCGCGGCCATAGGAAAGGTAAAGCAGGTGGCCAAGGAGATAAAGAAGATACCAGACGTCAAGAACGTGCACGTTGTCACCGGTCCCTACGACATCATCGTTCACGTTGACACCACGAGCATGGACACCCTGAGCAAGGCCGTGGTTGAGGGCATCCACAAGATCAAAGGAGTTGTGGACACCAACACGGCTATCGTCATTGACATTTGAAACAGGAACGAAACCAGAACCGGTTAATTTTTTGTCCCCTGGAAAAACTGCTGCTGTCATCCCGCTAACTCCTCTTGAAGATTTGAAAAAAATGGTAGCCCCGCCCGGATTCTCGTCGACACCGTCGATTTCGAACCGGGGTCAGCGGGTCCAGATTGCGGCCCTCTGGTGCCCGCCAGGATTGACCGATGGGCCCCGCAACCAGCGGGTCTACCCCACGGGGCTACAACATTACTAACTCAACAGGATAAAAATACCTTGAGATTGACCAACGCCCGGACATCAGGCGGGGCGGCAGCTGCTCTCAACAACTCCGCCCCCGGGCAAGCTGGGTGCGGCTTCCGAAAACATCTAATTAATGCCCCGCCTAGTGAGAGAGGTGATCACCTGCACGAATGGGCCCTGGCGGAAGCCGTGATCTCCTCCCTGCTCGCGGTGGCCAAGGAGAAGGGGGCGAAGGAAGTCGCTGAGGCCAAGATAAAGCTGGGAAAAATGCAGCAGATCGACATCGATATCCTCAACCTGGCCTTCAGGGAACTGACTCGTGGTACCCTGCTGGAGAAAACGAAAATAAAGGTAGAGCCCGAGGAAACCCGCTTCAGATGCCGGGCCTGCGGCCACGAGTGGAACTTCGAGGCCCCGGGGAAAAGCGAGGAGGAGGAAGCCATCCACTTCGTCCCCGAGCTGGCTCATTCCTTCCTCCGCTGCCCGCGGTGCCGCAGCCCTGACTTCGAGATAATGGGGGGAAGGGGGGTATGGGTCGAGTACATCAAAATCTCAAGGTGAAGGTGCCTGACCCGCGCCTCGCCATCATCGAGAAAAGGCTGAAACAGGTCAACAGGATAATCGTCGTGGCCAGCGGCAAGGGAGGGGTGGGCAAGAGCCTGGTCGCCACCACGATCTCCCTGTGGCTTTCCCGGAAGGGGCAGAGGGTGGGGCTGCTGGATCTGGACTTCCACGGTCCCTCCTGCCACATCATCCTGGGGGCAAAGGAGGTGGCCCCGACGGAGGAAAGGGGACTGATTCCACCGGAGGTCCACGGGGTGAAATTCATGTCGGTGGTCTACTACATCGGCGACCGACCGTTGCCGCTGCGGGGTGACGAAATCTCGAACGCCTTTGTGGAGCTTCTGACGATAACCAGGTGGGGCCGGCTGGACTATCTGGTCGTGGACGTGCCCCCGGGAATTGCCGAGGAGGTGCTTGACATCATCCGCCTGATAAAGAGGGGTGAGTTCCTGATAGTGGCCACACCCTCGGCGCTGGCCACAACAACCGTGGCGCGGCTGAGCCAGCTGCTGCAGGAGCTCCAAGTTCCCGTCCTGGGGGCGGTGGAAAACATGTGCCCTTCCGAAACCGGGACGGAGGGGGCTGAAAAGTTCGGGACCACCCTTTTAGGCCGCATCCCCTTCGACCCTGAAGTAGAAGAAAAGCTGGGTGACCCGGAGCTGCTGTTGAGGACAAAATTTGCCCGGGCCGTGGAAGCCATCGTGGACAAGATCAGGACCTAAGAGTTCACGTGGCCGGTCCGTGAGACATCCACTCCGGAGCCCTGGCCCCAGGAACGGAGTCGGCCCGGGGAAGATACGGCTTGATGTCGAGGATCGGGGATCCCTCGGCGGCGTCAAGTCCCTTCACCAGCAGGGTGCAGTTATCGACTTTGAGGAGTTCCACCACGCACAGCCCGATCGGGTTGGGCCGGGTGGGGCTGCGACAGGCGAAGACTCCGACCTGCGGCGCCCCGGGGTGTCTCTTCGGGGTTACCTGGAGGGTTTTCCTCTCCTCCGGGGTGTCCCGCTGGTGGAACCAGAAGAGGATGATCAGATGGGAGTAGTTCTCAACTCCCTTCAGCGCCGGGCAAAACTCGGGAAAAACGGTTATCCGGGCCTCCTCCTCGCCCGCCTTCTCCACGACGCCCAGAAACTGAAGTTCTCCCTTGGCCACCATAATCTCCCGACTGAACTTTGCCCTGCCCCCGAAAAAGATTTTGCCCCGGTCTGATCTCAGGTCTAGCTGTGGTGGTAGCCCGGGGCGGAATTTCGGTCGACCCGTCGACATTCGAATTCGGCGGGCTCTGCCCTCCGCCGTCGCAGGCTCCAAAGGCCCGCAGGATTGACCATTGGGCCCGATCTGAATCGGTCTACCCCACCGGGCTACCAGAATTATCTCCTCAGCGGTGGCATTAATCTGTTTGGTTTCTCCACCGGCTCAGTGCCTTTTGAGGTACTCGATGAGGTCTCTCGAGATCAGGGGCCTTCCCTTGACCAGGGGAAAGGCGTAGGGGAGAATGACCGAGCAGCCCTGAGCCAGAGGGATTTCCAGCTCCACCAGAACCGGGATTTCCTCCAGCCGCCTGCCCTGGCTCACCTGCCTGGCCACATAAACCGACCCATCTATGGCAAACTGGTGCCGGCCGATATGGCGCACCATCGCCCGGGGCAGCTTTTTCACCAGCAATTCCCTGGTTCGGCCGAGCGGCGGGTCGTTCCCCAGGATCCCTCCAATCAGGATCGCCGCCTTTTCCCGGAGATCTTCCGGCGACAGCGCTCTTCTCGCCCGAGGATCGAGCACAACGATCTCCTCCGGGCGGAAAAGCTCTCGGGCGCTCCTCTTCTCCACCCGGGTGATCCTGGAGAGACGGCGGTAGTCGGAAGCCCTCTGAACGTTGGTGATCAGCAGGTCCTTTCCCGCTATTTCCGCTGCGCTGGAATATTCGATGAAAAGCCAGTCGCTGAGCCGCGGCTCCAAGTGCTCGATCACAAACTGCATGATCTCCGCTTACCGCCTTCGGAGAAGCGCCTCGGCCGCCACCACCAGGGGCTCGATGCTGTCGCAGACCGGCGGCGCGTAGCAGTAATCGATCTGGGAAAGCTCCTTGGCCGTCATCCCCTTTCGGATCGCCAGCGCCAGCAGGTTGGCTCTTCCCGCCGCTCCATCGCCGATGACCTGACCTCCCAAGATCCTCTGCCCTTTCCTCTCCGCGACCAGCTTGATGGTCATCGGCCCGGCGCCGGGGAAGTAATGCGGCTTGGTGAGACACCTCACGCGCGCGGTGCTCGTCTCAAATCCCGCCTCGCTGGCTGCGGTGGCAGTTAATCCCACCGAGGCCACCTCCAGCCCGCTGGCCATGGTGACCACGGCATTGAGGACCCCTTCGAAGACCTCATCGCCACCGGCGGCGTTGACACCGGCGACCCGGCCCATTCTGATCGCGGTGGTGGCCAGCTGGCTCCTGAGCGGCCTCCCGGTGATCAGGCAGCGGGCCTCGGCGCAGTCGCCGATGGCAAAGATATCGGGATCACTTGTCCTGAGATGGTCGTCCACGGCTATCATCCTCGTCGGCCCCAGCTTCAGGCCCGCCTTTACCGCGAGCTCAACGTCCGGCTTCACCCCTATCGCCATTATCACCAAATCGGCGGGGATCTCCTCACCCTCCAGGACCACGGAGCTCACCTTTCCTTCGCCCCTGAGCTCCTTCACCGCCTTGGAACAGATGACCCGGATGCCGGCCTTAGCCAGGCGTTCGGCCACGCCCGCCGCCATGTCGGGGTCGAGCATTCCTGGAAGAACCGCGGGCTGCATCTCAACCAGCACTACCTCCAATCCCCTTTCCCTCAGGGCGCTGGCCGCCTCGACGCCGATGGGCCCCGCCCCGACCACCACCGCCCTCCTCGACCGGGAGAGCGCCGCAAGGATCCTCTCGCCATCCTCGACTGTCCTCAGGCAGAAAACGTTGCCCAGGTCAATTCCGGGGATGGGGGGCTTGAGGGCCTGGCTCCCCGTGGCCAGGATCAGCCGGTCATAGGGGATTTTTTCCACCTGAAGCGTCCGCAGGTCCTGAACCTCGAGCATCTTTTCCTGGGTATCGATGGCCTTCGCCTCCACGCCCAAGCGCACGTTTACCCCGGGAAGCCTCGGGGTGGTTTCCACCAGGTCTCGGATGTTGGGGACCTCGCCGCCCAGGACGAAGGGAAGGCCGCAGGGATGATAGGTCGCGTAGGTCCTTCTTTCAACAACGGTGATCTCGGCCTCGCGGTTGTAAAGTCTGGCCGCGGCCGCCGCGGTCAGGCCCGCCGATTGAAAGCCGACGATGACGATCCTTGTCAAGGGTCATCTCCCTTGCCGGAGCCTTTTGGAGTAAAGGAGCGCCTCAATCCCGGGCATGGGTTCACCGGCGAGGAAGCTCACCGCCGCCCCGCCGCCGGTGCTCACGTGATCTATTTTGTCGGCCACCCCGGCTTCCTTCACGATGGCAACGGTGTGACCCCCGCCGAAGACCTTGAAGGCCTTGGAGTTGGCCGCGGCACGGTAAAGCTCCAAGGTCCCGCGCTCGTAACCCTTCCGCTCGAAAACCCCCATCGGCCCCTTGACCACGATCGTCTTGGCCTCGGCCAGATATCGGGAATAGCTGGCGATCGTCTTCGGGCCAACGTCAAGCAACTCCACGTTCATCGGGAGTTCCTCCACCGCGATCACCCGCGGCTTCCCCTGAACGTCAACGACGAAATCCAGCGGGAGCTTTATCTTATCGCTGTGCGCGGAGTATATGGCCCGGGCGCGGTCCACCAGCTTGAGGTAGCTCTTCTCGGAGATCAGCTTGACGTTGGGTCCACCGATGTCCCTTCCCGAGACCATCAGGAAGATGTTGGCCAGCACCCCGCCCGTCAGAACCGTGTCGACCAGGCCCTTCCCCAGGGAATGTTCCATGATCTTGATGGTGTCCTCGACCTTGGCGCCCCCCAGCATGTAGACACAGGGATGCTCCGGGTTCAGCGCCCGGCTCATCTTCTTCACCTCCCTCTCCATCAGCCTCCCGGCGTAGGAAGGCAGCACCGCGGCAAAGCCGATGATCGAAGCGTGGGGGCGCTGCGCGGCGGCGAAGGCGTCGTTGACGAAGATCTGGGCCAGCGGCGCCAGGTTCTGCACCAGCCTGGTCTTGGCCTGCTCCTCCATCGAGCGCGCCACGGGCTCCTCGGCCAGGTAGCGGACGTTTTCCAGCAGGATGACATCACCGGGCTTCATCTCCTTGATGGCCCGGGCCACCGGCTCCCCGTAAAAGAGGTCCTTCAGGTACTTGATCCTTATGCCCGTGGCCTTGCTCAGAAGCTCGGCATGCTGCTCCAGGGTGGTGAAGTCATCATCCCCCAGCCGCCCCTGATGGGCCAGCAGGACCAGCTTGGCGCCCTTGGAGGCGAGTTCCTTGATCGTCACGGCGGAAGCTCGGATCCTGGTCTCATCCAAAATCTTTCCGGTAGCCGGATCCATGGGAGAATTGATGTCAACCCTCACGATCACCGTCTTATCCTTAACATCAACCTCATCCAGCGTGGGCAATTCCTCTATTTTATCACCCAACGTCATTTTATCGAGCAGCTCTTAAAGGTTGCTGCCATTTCTGCGGCCGCCATCACCTCCTTCTGAATATCGTTCCAGATTTTAGACGCGTTTTATTTTTGGAAAGGTTTAAAAGAGGGGGGAACCTTGATTGATAGAGGTAAACTTGACCGAGAAAACCTGGATCGAGACGCTGCTGCTGCTGGCCAAGGAGGGGGCGGCGCAGGGGGAGCTGAGGATCCCCTCCAGCCGGCTGGCCAAGCTGCTGGGGGTGTCGAAGCAAACTGCCATCAGGAAGCTGGCCGAGCTGGAAAGGCAGTCGCTGATCACCAGGAGGGTGGAACCCCGGGGCCAGTACCTCAGGATAACCACGGCCGGCATGTCAGCGCTCCGGGCACTGCATCAGGAGCTGGGAAGAATTCTGAAGCAGGAGCCGGGAAAGCTGATCCTCTCGGGGAAGGTGGTCACCGGCATGGGGGAGGGGAGCTACTACGTGGGGCAGCCGGGCTACGCGGAGCAGTTCCAGAGGGAGCTGGGGTTCTTGCCCTATCCCGGGACGCTGGACATCAAGCTCGACAAGGCCTCCCTCGAGCTCCGGGAAGCAATGCTGCGGCTACCCTCAAGGCAGGTCTCCGGCTTCAGGACAAAGGAGAGGACCTTCGGGCCGGTGAAGTTCTTCCCCGCCAAGGTCAAGGGGGTGAAGAGCGCCGTCGTCATCCCCAACCGCACCCACCACACCGATATTCTGGAGATCATCGCCCCCCACAACCTGCGAAAGACCATCGGCTTGAAGGACGGCGATGAGGTCAAGGTGGAGGTGTTTCCATGAGCATCGACCGGGCTCTGGAGGCGCTCAGGTCGGGGGAATTCCTTCTCCTTCACGACTCCAAAAACCGCGAGGATGAGGTTGACCTCGTGATCCTGGCCGAGGCGGTCAGGCCCCAGCACGTGGCCACCATGAGACAGGACGCCGGGGGCCTCATCTGCGTGGCCCTCCATCCCAGGATAGCCGACAGCTTCGGCCTGCCCTACCTCACCGATATCTACCGCGAGGCCAAGTCAAGGTTCAAGGTTCTGGAGGCGGCCTGGCCCTACGACATCCCCTACGACGAGAACTCGGCCTTCTCCATCACCGTGAATCACCGGAGGACCTTCACCGGCGTCACCGATGTCGACCGGGCGCTGACCATCAGCGAGCTCGGCAGGCTGGGCGCCAGGGCCGGACGGGGGGATCTGGCCGAGGAATTCGGGAAGGCCTTCAGAAGCCCGGGCCACGTCCACCTCCTCCGCGCCGCCAACGGGCTGCTCGCCAAAAGGAAGGGGCACACCGAGCTGGTGGTCACGCTGGCCGAGCTCGCCGGAGTCACCCCCGTGGTCGCGATTTGTGAGATGCTGGATGCCAGAACCAACCGCGCGCTGTCGAGCAACGAGGCGAGGGCCTACGCGGAGAGGCACGGGCTGGTTTTCCTCGACGGCGCTGAGGTAATCAGGGAGGCGGGAGTTTGAAGCGGGTGGGGATGGTTGACACCACCTTCGCGCGCTACGACATGGCCAGCGCCGCCATCGATGAGCTGAAGCAGCTGTGCAGCGTCAGGGTGGAGCGCCGGACCGTCCCCGGGATCAAGGATCTCCCGGTTGAGGCCAAGAGGCTGCTCGATGAGGGCAGCGACATCGTGATGGTCTTCGGGATGCCGGGGCCGGAGCCGATCGATAAACAGTGTGCCCACGAGGCCTCGCTCGGGATCATCATGGCCCAGCTGCTGACGAACAAGCACATCATCGAGGTCTTCGTCTTTGCCGATGAGGCCAAAAGCGAGAAGGAGCTCGCCGCTCTGGCCGAGAGGCGGGCCCGCGAGCACGCCAGAAATGTTTACCGCTTGTTATTCAAGCCTGAAGAACTCACGAAACTGGCCGGCACCGGGCAGAGGGAAGGAGGCCCGGACGCCGGACCTTTGAGGAGGTGAAAGCTTGGTGAAGTTAGGTCTAGCGGCCACGGAGTTCAACTTCGACATTGTCTCGCCGATGATCGAGTTTGCCCGCAGACATGCGGAGTTCCTGGGAGCCGAGATCGTCGCCGAGGTCATCGTCCCCGGGGTCTACGAGCTGCCGCTGGCGGTCAAGAAGCTGGTCCAGAGGGACGACATCGACGCGGTGGTTACCCTGGGAGCAGTGATCGAAGGGGAAACTGAGCACGATGAGATCGTGATGCAGCATGCGGCGAGGAAACTCATCGACCTCTCCGTGGAGCACGGCAAGCCGGTGACGCTGGGAATCTCCGGACCTGGGATGACGCGCCTGCAGGCACTGGAGAGGGTCACCGACTATGCCCGGAGATCGGTGGAGGCCGCGGTCAAGATGGTCAGGCGGCTGGAGAAGGTGTGATCTTGGGCGGGGTCGGCATACTGGCGCTCGGCTCCCACCGCGAGCGCCACGGGGCGGCCCTCCCTCCCGACACCGATGCCAGGCTGGCCTGCCACGTGGCGCAGGAGGCGGCGCAGCGCAGCGGGGCGACCTTTCTGGGCGTGCTCAGCTCGGCCTACGAGCTGCCGGAGATCAACACCGGCGAGCACCGGAGCCTGGACCAGCTTCTGGATGAACTGCGCCGGGCGCTGCTCCACGCGAAGCGGGACCTCGGCATCGACAGGGTGGTCATCGTCAACGGGCACGGGGGCAATGGGATCCTGCGGGAGTGGCTGCCCATCCTGGAGGAGGAGTTCGGCATGCGCCTGTGCTTCAACAACACCATCATCACCCTGGAGGGGCCGCACGCGGGAACCGGGGAGCTCAGCATGGGGGCCGCCATCGGGATAGTCGACGAGTCGAAGCTGGCCGAGCACTCCGATTTTTCCAAACATCCGGAGGTGGGCTTCGTCGGGATGAAAGAAGCCCGGGAGAGGTACCCCTGGGCCGAGCAGCAGGCGCAGGAGGTGGAGAAAATGGGGGTCAGGGTGGATAAATATTTGGGGGAGAAGCTCCTAGAGTGTGCCATCGTGGACGTCGTCAACGATGTCCGCGAGCTCTCCAGAGAGGAGGTTGGACCATGACCCTGAAGGAGGAGGCCCTGGCGCTGCACCGGAGGTCCCGGGGCAAAATCGCGACCGCGGTCAAGGTGCCGCTGAGGACACAGCGGGACCTGATCCTGGCCTACACCCCGGGGGTCGCCGAGGTCAGCCGGGAGATAGCCAGAAATAAAAGCAGCGTCTTCGACTACACCTGGAAGGGGAACTCCGTCGCCATCGTCACCGACGGCAGCCGGGTGCTGGGGCTGGGCAACCTCGGCCCCGAGGCGGCGCTGCCGGTGATGGAGGGCAAGGCGGCGCTCTTCAAGGCCTTCGGCGATGTCGACGCCCTGCCCCTCTGCCTGTCGACCCAGGATGCCGGGAAAATTGTGGAGGTGGTGAAGGCCATCTCACCCGGCTTCGGCGGCATCAACCTCGAGGACATCGAGACCCCCAAGGTGCTGGAGATCAAGCAGAGGCTGATTCAGGAGCTGGAAATTCCCGTCTTCCACGACGATGGCGATGGCACCGCCGTGGTCACCCTCGCCGGGCTGATCAACGCCCTGAAGGTGGTGGGGAAGAGCTTCGAGGAGGCCAGATTCACCATCGCCGGCGCTGGGTCGGCGGGTTACGAGATCACCCGGATCCTGCACCGGGTCGGGGCGAGGAGGATGGTCGTGGTCGACTCCAGGGGGATAATTCACCGGGGCCGGAAGGAGGGGATGAACCGGTTCAAGGAGGAGCTGGCGAAGATCACCAACCCGGAAAACATCACCGGGCAACTGGAGGATGCCTTGAGGGGCGCCGACGTCTTCATCGGCGTCTCTGCCGTCCCGGGGCTGCTGCGCGGGGAGATGATAAAAACCATGGCGGAGGACCCGATCATCTTCGCCCTGACGAACCCGGAACCGGAGATCCTCCCCGAGGAGGCGCTGCGGGCGGGAGCCAGGGTGGTCGCGACCGGCAGCTCCCAGTTCCCCAACCAGGCCAACAACCTCCTCGTCTTCCCGGGATTCTTCCGGGGGCTGCTTGACTCCCGGGCCAGGTCGGTGACCGAGGAGATGAAGATAGCGGCGGCGGAGGCGATTGCCGGGATGGTCGGCGGGAAGCCCAGCCCCCAGCGCATCCTGCCGCGGGCGGTGGACAAAAAAATTGCCCGCAGGGTGGCCGCGGCAGTCGCCAAAGCGGCGAAGGGGTAAGGCAGAGATCGGGACGGGAAAGGTGCCGCCGCGAGAAACTATTTAATAAAGACCGTGATTTAGTGGGAGTTATGACCGCTGAGGAGCTGCTGAGGAGATTGGTGGCGGAGTACCGGCGCAGGACTCCGACCTCGGCGAAGATTCATGCCCTGGCGAGAAACTTCCTTCCCGGGGGAAACACGCGCAGCGTGGTTCACTTCAGCCCCTATCCCTTCGTCATGGAGCGGGCCAGGGGATGCCACCTCTTCGACGTCGACGGCAACAGGTATCTGGACTTCGTGAATAATTACACCTCTTCCGTTCACGGTCACGCCCATCCCAGGATAATCGCGGCGATAAGGGAGCAGCTGGAGAAGGGCTGGACCTGCGCCGCCGCCCTGGAGCCCCAGCAGCGCCTGGCGGAGCTGATCTGCCGGCGGTTCCGGTCGGTCGAGAGGGTCAGGTTCTGCAACTCCGGCACCGAGGCCACCATGCTGGCCATCAGGGCGGCCCGGGCCTTCACCGGCCGGGAGAAGATTTTGAAGATGGAGGGGGGTTACCACGGCAGCCACCCGGACGCCGAGATCAGCGCCCGCCCGAGGCCGGAGCTGGCGGGAGACCCGGAGAGGCCGCTGAGCCTTCCCGACGGGCCGGGCATCACCAAGGGGGTGGTCAAGGAAGTCCTCGTGGCGCCGTTCAACAACCAGGAGGCCGCGGAGAGGATCATCAGGGAGAACAGGGGGGAGCTGGCCGCCGTCATCGTTGAGCCCATGCTCGGCATCGCCGGGCAGATCCCGCCCAAGGAGGGCTACCTGCAGTTTCTCCGCGAGATCACCGAGAGGCACGACATCCTGCTCATCTTTGACGAGGTGATGACGGCGAGGCTGGCCGTGGGCGGCGCTCAGGAATACTTCGGGGTGACGGCCGACCTGACCACCTTCGGCAAGATGATCGGCGGGGACCTTCCCGCCGGGGCCTTCGGGGGCCGCCGGGAGATCATGGAGCTGTTCTCGCCGGAGAGAGGGGGGATCCTCCACCACTCCGGGACCTTCAATGGGAATGCCCTGGCGATGGTGGCGGGGATAGCCGCGCTGAAGCTGCTGACCCCCGCGGCAATCGCGAGGATAAACTCCCTGGGGGAAATGCTGGCCCGGCGCCTGGAGGAAATCTTCAACGAGGCCGGGATCCCGGGGCAGGTGACCGGGGCCGGCTCCCTACAACACATCCATTTCACCCCGGAGGAGGTCGTGGACTACCGCAGCGCGCTGACCTCGAATGAAGATGCTGCCCGGGCGCTCTTCTTCTCCCTGCTCAACAGGGGAGTTTTCCTCTCGCCCCGCGGGATGTTCTGCACCTCCACGCCGATGGACAGAAAGATCGCGAGCGAGCTGGTGGAAAAAACTGCTGAAGCTGTCGATGTCCTCAGGGCGGTGGCCGGAGGGAGCTGAGCCGGAAAGGGACAAGGGGCAGCGGGGTTATCTGGCTCCTTGGGAACACCGCAAGTTCCCCGGTGGCCTCGGCTGGCGGGCCTCTTTCCCACCAGCACTTTATCACCGCTGAACAATTAATTTTGGTGATCCCTTGAGGCTGTGGTCGCTTCACCCCAAATACCTCGACGCCAGGGGGCTCCTCGCCCTGTGGAGGGAGGGGCTGCTGGCGCAGAGGGTTCTCCGGGGTGAAACCAGGGGATATGCCAGCCACCCCCAGCTGGACAGGTTCAAGAGGACGAGTGATCCCCCGCTGTACATTGGGACCTACCTCTACCACGTCTACCTTGAGGGGGCGGGCAGGGGATACTCCTTTAACCCGGACAAGATCCTCTCCTACGATCTGAACCTGGAGAGGATACCGGTTACCCGGGGACAGTTGAAACACGAGCAGGAGCACCTGTGCAGAAAACTCACCCGGCGCTCTCCGGATGATTATCACAGGATTGCCGGGCTGGCTGAAATAGAGCCCCACCCGATTTTCCGGCCGGTACCGGGAGGGGTGGAGCCCTGGGAGAAGAAAGGGCGGGGCCGGGGATCAACCTGATCTTGACCGAACTGACCTGCCTTTCACAGCAACTCCGCGGTGCTTGAAAAATCTTGGACCCGGACTTGTTGCTACCGGCTTGACCAATCAGGAAGAGGTTCACTTTCAATCCTCATTTTCAGAGGCTCTCTATTGAAACCTGGCACGTCTGCTGCCCCACGTGCGCCGAAAAGCCTTTCAATCCTCATTTTCAGAGGCTCTCTATTGAAACACCGATAAGCGGGAACACCCCCGGGGCAGGCGCCGGTCCCTTTCAATCCTCATTTTCAGAGGCTCTCTATTGAAACCTGTCTCTCTGGATGTAATAGGGCTAAATGAACCAGCTCACTTTCAATCCTCATTTTCAGAGGCTCTCTATTGAAACCCCCCCTTGAAAGGGGGGGAAACGGAAGGCGAAGGGGCTTTCAATCCTCATTTTCAGAGGCTCTCTATTGAAACGCTTTCAGGCCTTTACGTCAAGGGTGTGATGGATGACTTTCAATCCTCATTTTCAGAGGCTCTCTATTGAAACGCCGGGGGATTGACATCATCCACGCAGCGGTTAAACCTTTCAATCCTCATTTTCAGAGGCTCTCTATTGAAACACAGCCGGGGGAGCTCAGAGTTTTGGTTTGGCTTAACTTTCAATCCTCATTTTCAGAGGCTCTCTATTGAAACGGGATTACTCTTTATGGGTGAATCACTTATTAAAGGCTTTCAATCCTCATTTTCAGAGGCTCTCTATTGAAACTCAAAGCGGCTGCTGACCTAAGCCCCTTATGGATGACTTTCAATCCTCATTTTCAGAGGCTCTCTATTGAAACTGAGATGAGGAACGTAAAACCCGTTCACGGCTACCGCTTTCAATCCTCATTTTCAGAGGCTCTCTATTGAAACGTAGACCAGATTGTCGTCCAATTAGTGCCGTCCAGCTTTCAATCCTCATTTTCAGAGGCTCTCTATTGAAACGACTAACACCGGCATTAACTTATAAGCTTCTTGACCTTTCAATCCTCATTTTCAGAGGCTCTCTATTGAAACTTCTCGTTACCATTCCAGCCACCGCCTGCGTGGTTCTTTCAATCCTCATTTTCAGAGGCTCTCTATTGAAACGGCTGATAACAGACGATGAGTATAAGGACTTTATGACTTTCAATCCTCATTTTCAGAGGCTCTCTATTGAAACTCTGGGGAGAGATGGGCATAGGTAAGGATGAAATAATCTTTCAATCCTCATTTTCAGAGGCTCTCTATTGAAACTTCTGGAGCAGATCCTGAACAAGGAGGACATCCCCGCTTTCAATCCTCATTTTCAGAGGCTCTCTATTGAAACACGCCACTTATTTGGTTAAGCTCTCGGGGGTCAATCCTTTCAATCCTCATTTTCAGAGGCTCTCTATTGAAACTTCCGTCGTGGTCCATTTCGGCGCGGCAAATTTTTCGGCTTTCAATCCTCATTTTCAGAGGCTCTCTATTGAAACCCCAGAGGCCGAAAAGGAAAAGCTGGCGCGCGAAGTCTTTCAATCCTCATTTTCAGAGGCTCTCTATTGAAACACATTGGGTATGGATGGCGAGGACGGAGAAGATATGACTTTCAATCCTCATTTTCAGAGGCTCTCTATTGAAACACATCATTGCCCCGTTTAGCACATTTCGTTATCACTTTCAATCCTCATTTTCAGAGGCTCTCTATTGAAACATCTCCACGCCAGGGATCATACCATATTTTTCTCCTTTCAATCCTCATTTTCAGAGGCTCTCTATTGAAACATCCGTCCCGTCCGCTTAACCAGCAACCTCTCCCAGCCCTTTCAATCCTCATTTTCAGAGGCTCTCTATTGAAACGTGGTTGTAGCACCACCACCCAATCCTTTTCCACTTATCCTTTCAATCCTCATTTTCAGAGGCTCTCTATTGAAACTTGTAAGCATTATTGTTGTAAATCTGAGCATAAATACTTTCAATCCTCATTTTCAGAGGCTCTCTATTGAAACCAGAGCCTGAACCGCATAGTCGGGGGCGGGGCCAAGGCTTTCAATCCTCATTTTCAGAGGCTCTCTATTGAAACAGCTTTATATATGGGGTATGGGGTAGGGTGTAATGGCTTTCAATCCTCATTTTCAGAGGCTCTCTATTGAAACTTCAAGCTCCTTTTCGCCGCAGCGGTCAAACTCAACCCCTTTCAATCCTCATTTTCAGAGGCTCTCTATTGAAACACGGCGGGACACTCCGCGCCGGGACGGTACTCCACTCTTTCAATCCTCATTTTCAGAGGCTCTCTATTGAAACGGGATAAAGACAGAGCGCGACTTCCGCAGGTATTTGCTTTCAATCCTCATTTTCAGAGGCTCTCTATTGAAACGACGAAATTGAACGCATAACAATTAACGGAAAAAACTTTCAATCCTCATTTTCAGAGGCTCTCTATTGAAACTTCAAATTCCACTTTCATAGCTTCTTGATGGGCACTTTCAATCCTCATTTTCAGAGGCTCTCTATTGAAACCACCGCCACCCAGGGCGCTCAACACTGCTTGAATTACTTTCAATCCTCATTTTCAGAGGCTCTCTATTGAAACAAAATTTGGTTTTGGGCGATTTTCTAAGGCGAATGACTTTCAATCCTCATTTTCAGAGGCTCTCTATTGAAACGCTTTACAAGAACTTCCCCATCGACAAGCAGGACTTCTTTCAATCCTCATTTTCAGAGGCTCTCTATTGAAACTCCACAGCTTCATCAAGCCGATCGCCTGGTGGGTGGCTTTCAATCCTCATTTTCAGAGGCTCTCTATTGAAACGCAAGCTACGCAATTTTACCCCCTGGACAGGGGAAAGTCTTTCAATCCTCATTTTCAGAGGCTCTCTATTGAAACGCCAACCGATTAATAGCCGCCTGCCGGAACATAGACTTTCAATCCTCATTTTCAGAGGCTCTCTATTGAAACCCAACAATGAAACGGTGACAGAGAACGGAACAATAACTTTCAATCCTCATTTTCAGAGGCTCTCTATTGAAACATCCAAACAACCTTGGAAGCCATGAAGCGCTTGCGACTTTCAATCCTCATTTTCAGAGGCTCTCTATTGAAACCAGGCTGGTGATCAAGAGGCAGACGCAGTTCGCCGACTTTCAATCCTCATTTTCAGAGGCTCTCTATTGAAACGTAAGCGGCAGCTGTTCCGACGTGCTGACAATAAAACCTTTCAATCCTCATTTTCAGAGGCTCTCTATTGAAACAAAAACTTACGGGGGGTAAAACGGCTAAAATTATCACTTTCAATCCTCATTTTCAGAGGCTCTCTATTGAAACTTTCAGAAAGCACGATCACGATGTCGGCAATCTTCTCTTTCAATCCTCATTTTCAGAGGCTCTCTATTGAAACGATAGGGCTGAGCGAGTTCACCGTAAGGAAGAACATCTTTCAATCCTCATTTTCAGAGGCTCTCTATTGAAACCTCAAGGGTAACCTTGAGCGCTGCCTAAGTTACGTTGACTTTCAATCCTCATTTTCAGAGGCTCTCTATTGAAACTGAGATGAGAAAGATGGCTGTGAAGGGTGGTTAATGTCTTTCAATCCTCATTTTCAGAGGCTCTCTATTGAAACGCTGTTGGTTCCTTTATCTGCGGTTGCCTGGTAACTTTCAATCCTCATTTTCAGAGGCTCTCTATTGAAACGCTTGCGGGGGAAATTTGCCCGTGTCAATCTTGGCCCAGACTTTCAATCCTCATTTTCAGAGGCTCTCTATTGAAACTCTTGTTTTCTAAATATGCGCCATTTTCCATTATGTCTTTCAATCCTCATTTTCAGAGGCTCTCTATTGAAACCGATCAAAAGCTCCTTTTTGTGCAGTTCACCCCCTTCTTTCAATCCTCATTTTCAGAGGCTCTCTATTGAAACGTTTGAATTCGGGGCTTTGACCTAGCTCATCTGCCGCCTCTTTCAATCCTCATTTTCAGAGGCTCTCTATTGAAACCCGGCCCAAAATCTTGTTTTTGAGCCCTTGTTGTTAAACTTTTTGGAGACCTTTTGTGAAGATCGATTTTTGCAAGCAGGATTTATAAAGAACTTCACAGGGCTAGCTTCCCCGGCAGAACTTGGCCACCTCGCAGTACCCGCAACGCTCTTGGCTGACCTTCGGGGGCAGTGCGTCAGAGTCTATAACCCTTCGCATTCTCTCGAGATCCCTGAAAAGTTCCAGTTTATCCTCTGATGTCAGTCCAACCCACAGAACCCGCTTTGAGGGAAGAAGAAATATCATGCCGCGGTTGACCCTCCTTCCCAGCGCCCGCTCCAGCAGCACGGCGTACGCCACCATCTGCTTCTTCCAAGCCCTCGTCAAGAACTCGGTGTCTGAATATTTAACATCCACCAAGATGATCTCCCCGTTCTTGAGCTCAACCACCGTATCCGCCCTCCCAAAAAGCCTGAGCTCTTGGTCTTCCAACGATATGTCGTGGAGAACCTGCTTCACTTCTTCCACCGGAAATCCGTAGATGGTTGTCCTCCTGCTCGTCCGCCTCGGTTCCCTCTCGTGCTGCCCGGCGCCGAGCTCCATTTTCTTCCTCTCCGGGGGGTAAACGCCGAGCTTCCTGATGAAGTAGAGCTTCCGCGGGCAGTAAAAGTACTGGTAGACCTCCCAGACGCTGATTTCACCACCGCTGCCAGAATCCCTCATAAGAAGCCAGCTCCCCGCGCAGAAATTTCGCCAGCTGCCGCGCTTGGTAAAGGATGAGTTCGCTCCAAGTGAACTTTCTCTCATCATACCTCACCTCGGAAGTCAGTTCCCCTAGCACCTGCTCAAGGTAGAAGCGCCTCACCTCGTCCTTCATCTGGCAGATTCCGTTGACGATCTCAAACCCATCAGGAGAAACCATGTGCTTGCTCACCAGCTTCACCACCAAGCGGTCGATGACGTGAGGCCTGAATTCCTCCATGAGGTCAAGAACCATGCTCGGCTTTCCCGGCCTGTCAGCGTGGAGGAATCCCCCATAGGGATCAAGCCCAGCGTAGTGAACCGCTCTCCAAACGTCACCCAAGAGAATTCCATATCCATAATTGAGTAGGGCATTGGCGGGATCCTTTGCATATCTTCCGCTTCTCTCCCCGAAACCGAGCTTACCTAGAACCCCTTTCAGTGCTCCCCAGTAAAATCCGGCCGCCCTTCCCTCCAGATTCATCAACGTTTCCCTCACCTCCTCAACTACCTTTCCATCCACGCGCTCCATCTCTTCCAAAAGTTTCCGTATCTCCTCAGCGGCACCGTACATCTGTTCAGCGAGGCCGGGATCGGTGTCCTTCCTCACTTTCGCCAAGGTTCCGAGAACGGCCCTCTGGTTCTTCAACTTTGCCTCAATGACGGCTTTTGCCACCTCCACCCCGCGTGAATCCTTAGCAGCGAAATACTGCTCCCTCCGGGTGCTCACCGTTCGCATCATGGGGGGCATGAGGGTGGCCATTACCTCGCCCCTAAGGTCAACCACCAGAACCTCAACCCCGTGTTCGGCAAGCATTCTGAGAGCATCTGTGCTCACGCTCCCCTTCCCCGAGATGATAACCTGCTCCAGTTCTCTGGGATGAACGTGGGCCACCGTTTTTCCCTCCTCCCGCACCACTACCGTCTCTCCTTGGACTCCCAGGAACTTACCGAAGCCGTCCACGACCAGCCTCAATCACACACCTCCAAAAACATACAGTTGGGCGGGCACGTCTTTGACTTTCCGGGATCCTTCCGTTGCGCGACCAACTCGAGCTTGCGATCACGCTCCTCCAGCCACCAGTTTCTAAGATCGTCGTTGATGAAGAAGATGTCCCGCTCCAAGACGACTCTGTCGTCCCTGAAGTTCACGAGAATGGAGCAGCCGACATCAACCGGGATCTCATAAAGGCTCTCCATCACCAAAGCGTAACCTGTTGGGTAGAGGCGGTAGAAGTCCCTCCTCTGGCCGCCGACCTTCACGTCGAAAACGATGTGCCTGAGGTAGTCGTAGCAGTCAACACTCAGGGTTCCGCTGAGGCCCAGGAGGGAGCCGCTGAGCTTGTGCTCGACGAGGAAGGGGACAGCCGTGGCCAGGACATCAAGATCGGTGGCAAAGGGGTGCGATGACCTGGTTTCATGGTATGCTGCAGTGACTTGGCTGAGGGTGAAGTTCCAGAGAGATTTGAGACAAGGAGCAAACGCCTCGATGTCCTCCAGCTCGGGCTTTTTATTCTCAGCCTCCTTAGCCCACCAAGCCTGAAAATCCGGGTTAAAGTTACCCTTCCTTGCCTCCGTGAAGAGGTGCTCTAGCAGGTTGTGAACGCTAGCACCAAGCAGTATCTCCCTCGTCCGTCTCGCCTGCTTCTTCTCAACGTACATCAGATAAGCATCCCTAGCGCTCTCGCAGAATCTCCCGCAGACGGCGAACATCGAAATGCGTTCGGGGTAGTAAGGTTTGAGGGGCTCCTTGTACCAGCTCCACCCCCGCAGCTCCTGGCTTACCCCGACTTCCCGGGCTAGGGGGTGAATGCGGTTGATGAGGTATTTGTGGTCTTGGGCGGTGAGGTAAAATACTATGCGTTCAGCCCCCGTTTAATTTATCGATTTAAACTTAAACGAAATTATCTTAATTTTTAAATTTTGTTTGAACTTGTGGAAATGTTGCTGTAAAAATCAAGAGATCTTAAAAAATGAAGCGCGCTTTTTATTCCATACGGCTTTTCTTCTCTTTTGAGTTCAAATGAAATTTTATCTATTATAAGTTTATCAAGCAAGTCCCCATTGACTTCATTTCTCAGTAAATAATAGAGAAACTTATTAAGAAATCCGAGTGATTTGTCCCGGTACTTTTTGTCCGGGATGTATAAAGAAAAAACAAACTTCGCCACAGATGGAACATCATCAAAATCATATTCAAACCATCGCGCTATCAGACCTTGCAAGCGAGGAAATATAAACATTTGTTTCTTTTCTCGTGGTAGCGAGAAAACGACAAGTGTAGCGTCATCGTTTATTGGTGGGTAGTCTACCATTCGTAAATTGCTTGGAAGAGATTCGAGTAGCTCTTTATACTGCTTTCTGTCTTTCCAAAATTTGATGAAGTACGTTAAAACTAAGAAAGAAAAAATAAATTCTTTAAGTAGCATTTTGGGTACTTTTAAATCAGAAAGCATTTTTTGCACATTTAACCCTGTAAACTCTTGTCGGAAAACGAGATACTCATTTTTAATTAACACTTGACGGAAAGCATTAGTAAGTTCGGGTGGCACTTTATCTAGATTTACTACAAAATCTCTGTAATGTAATCCAGTAACAAGCAAATATAAGAACCTCCAAAGTTCTCCTTCATCTGGTAATGTTTCCTGAATCCTAAAGTTTGGAGCTAAATCATTAGAAATCATAGTTGGCACTACTGAAGCATCATATCCTTTACTTTTAACGTGAGCTACTAAAGAGTTACACACTTCAAAAGATTTGGAATACAATTCCATTTCGGAAAATCTCTTAGCTTGGGATCCCCTACCAATCACATACATGCCTTTTCTAAATCTTTGCTGGAGCAATTTGCTTAAAATTTTTGCAGAATATTTTCGATTTAACTCATTTTGCAGATAATCCTCAAGCAGGGTTTTATAATTGTTCGAGGGCACCATATTTTTCACTATATGCTTTGTTTTCTTTACTTAAATCTACTACTGAAAAACCAAAAATTTCCTCACGCACCTTTACGTCCCTAAGCCACCAAAATGGAACAGGGACGGACATCGCCAAAAGATCACCCATAATTTTCATTCTTCCTTCGTATGTCAATTCTTCCTTTTTTTTTTCCTAAAAACGCGCTTATCTTTTTTTTGAAATCTTCGTCCAAAATACATTCAGGATGAGGGAGAATATGTGTAGTTAATCCTTCTCGATAATTGACCAGCTTCTTCATTTTTTCATCAGAAATCGCCATAGAAAAGAAATAGCGAAACACATCTTCCCAAGCTTTGATATCTATATTTTTTGTTTCGTCTTCAATTTCGCGGCGCAATTTATCTTCACTGAATTCTTGGTCTAAATATTCGAGCATAACTTTTTCGTTTTTAAGAGTCTCTCCAGCAAGCTCCTGTATCATTCTATCCGCGTCCTTCATTTCGCCCTCGGAATATGGATACCTTTTTGTATTTGTGCATGGCGGTGGAGATTCTGGTTCAGTAATGTACACATTGAGATCATCAGTTTCTTTTCCATAACGGTTCACTCTCCCAAACCGCTGAATCAATGCTGGAATGGATGCTCGCTCGGTGATGAGCAGATCATAGTTTATATCCAAAGAAACCTCACATACTTGCGTAGAAATTAAAATATGCGGCGAATCTTTCATTGAGTTTATCCATTCTTCCTTTTTCTTTCTATGCTCATAAGCAAATCTTGCATGAATTATGTTGAAATCTTTTTCATATGTTTTTTTAAAGTCATTTTCTAGCATTTGGCCTAACTTAATCGCTTTATTTACGGTGTTAACGACCACTAAAATTTTTTTATTTTTTGAAGCTTCTCTGTTAATCAAGTCTATTAAAACATCTTCTATTTTTTCAGATCTGGGTTCCCACATTACTCTTCTTTTATTTTCGTATTCATCAGAAAAATCCAATATCGAGTTGCTTTCTAGACCTAGCTCCGAAGTTAGATACGAGCTTAAACCCTTGGGAAGAGTTGCAGACATAAACAAAATTTTGAAGTTATAGAGATCTTGAAACTTTCGAATAAAGAAAGTGAGTAGATTTAGCATCAGAGGACTAAGGAGGTGTACTTCATCAATTATTATGCCTGCATTTCGAAACATTGGCCTTTTTAAAAAATATTTTCCCACTTGTAAAAATGTGAGCAAAAATTGATCTACTGTGGTAACTACATAGGGAGAAGTAAAGCTCCGCACATAAAAAAGGTCGCGAATTTTATCTAGGTCTTCTTTTACTTCAGCCAAGTATAAATGAAAATATTTAGACACTTCATTTCCAGTAGCCCGCCTGATTTTCTCCTCGAATTTGTTTATTGCGGTAATCGTTGGAAACATGTAAAAAATACGAGATACGTCTTTATGTTCGAAAAATAGCGTTGAAACGTCTGTTTTTCCCCATCCAGTGTATGCTCGCAAAATTGCAATATTTGGTGTTGAAACTAATGCATTTCTTTGTTGGGCAAATCTTTTTTCATTTAAGTTTTTTTCACCGATAATCACTTTAACGATGTTATCATCGGCCCGCGGTTTCTTGAACCTAAAATCAAGACGGTTATTCGCAGAACATACGTCGGCTATTTTAAAAAATCCAAATGTATCTACAATATTAACTAAATCTGTCCATTCAAGTTTTTCTATTTTCGGCCCTATCTGATCTAATACCAATCCAGTTAAAGTGTCTGATACTGTTTTTGTAAGAGAAGAATGGTGTTTAGCTATTAGAAAAGCCAGGAGAAAAGCCAATTGGCTATTTTCAAAAAATTCTCTTTTCTCCCAGATATATTCTACTGAATGCGAAGAATGCGGTATTCCTCTTCCAAAATCCCAGTCTTTGTATGCTTTTCCAACATCATGGTACTTCGCTAAATAGCAAAGTATTTTAAGGTATTCTTGAGGAATACTATGAAACTCTAAAAAATGTTTCCCGAGCTGTAAGACTTCATCCACATGATTTGAAAACTTTTTCCCTTCGTGGGTATAAACATCATCAAATTTTTTCCACTTCATGCTTGCCACGTTTGATAATTAAAGTCTTTTAAAGAATAGAGCGCTATATCAGTTGCGCAAAGTACTTCTTTTTTTAAGTGAAGAGTTCCATTTATGATAAAGTAAAAATTCGTGTTATCTGAAAGTATGTGCTTAACTGGCAAGATCATAAAATCAGAGTTCGATGTTATTCTTATGTTTTCAACCCAGTCTTCAGGACAGTAGTTAGAGATTTCTTTTGACTTGCTGACCGTTACTGTTTCTTTAATTTTCCAATCCTCACAGAAAAAATCATTTTGCCCCCCATATGGTTGATAAACTATACCATTTTCGATTTTTGATTTGATTTTGTCTATTTGATTCCTATCTCCGGCGATGGCGATATGAAAAACGGGGCGATTTAAGAGGGATATGGATGTAACCCCTCTCTCTACCCCTTTAGGTTTATACTGTAAGAATGTTGCATTCTCGGCTGAGATCTTTGTAAGACATTTCGCTTTTGCTCCGAAAAGAAAGTCTGAAAATTTTTCAGATATTTCACTCCTTTCCAAGCCAAGCATCGCGCCGAACATGCCAGCCACTGAAGTGGGTAAAGGGATAGGAAAAGTTAATTTAAATCCTTGAGTGTGATGAACTCTAAAAAGAGCCTCGCTGAAAGACAGCTCCATGAGAAGAGCAGTCAGCATATCCATTCACAACAAAAATCTTGTAATTTTAGATATTGCATCTTTAACCGATACTTTTTCTAACCCTTCTATTCCAGGAAGACCGCCAAAGTAATCTATTATCAAATACTCCTGAACAATCGATTTAACATCTTCACGTTTCGTTAACTCCTTCAGTTTATCCAAATCTGGCATAGATTGGGAGAAGTCAAAATCCAAATATTGATAAATGGGTGCTGGAGTCTTTGAAAGAGCAACTAAAGCTAAAATATAATCAGGAATATTTAATGAATTGGTCCTTTTTGGTAATACATAAGAAGGCGTTAAGAAAATTTCTAAGAAAGCCCGGAGTCTTTTTTCTCTTTCATCTTTATCTAGCTCTTTTCCTTCTTTTTCTCCCAATTCATCAGCACTGAACTTACCAACATTATCATAAATCAAACAGTTAACTTTCCCCACGAAATCTGCTACTTCTATTTCAAAAGGAACTGGATTTTTTTCTTTTTCACCCACTCGCGGAAATCTTGCCGCAAACTCTGCTTTTATCGG
>Ga0272449_1000364_pt1 | contig 54690 bp, 59 predicted proteins | sample YNPCB0241_FD_198679 | JGI IMG/M metagenome (GOLD analysis project Ga0272449, IMG submission 198679) | Hot spring sediment microbial communities from Yellowstone National Park, WY, United States - YNP-CB-024-1 | ecosystem: Environmental > Aquatic > Thermal springs > Hot (42-90C) > Sediment...
GGCGCGTTTTCTCCAACCGGCGCAGACCCTCATTGCCCATACCGGGCTAGATGCCTCGCGGAAGAGCGCCCAGCGACTGGCAGGACTGATAGGCAACGCCCGTCTATTCTCCATCGGTGATGGCTACTAGATTCCTCGCATTCTGAATGCGCTCCTCCGCGAGATCGACGAGCCTGAGGAGGACGTCGTTGTTAACTTGACTGGCGGTACCAAACCGATGGCATTGGCGGCTTTCGAACTGGCACGTCAACGTCATTATCCGGTGGTCTATTACCAGACGGAAGGGCCGCGTGGGCGCAATCAAAAGAGCATGCTGTACCGCTATCGTTTCGACGAACAGGGTCAACTGTGTCTGGAAGAGGGCTACCCCCGTGAACTGCCCGCACTGATCACCCTGGACGATTACCTCAAAGCCCACCTGGACGGGTACGAAGAAAAACCGCCAACGAAAACCTCTGGCGAGATGCTTGAAGATGCTGTTGCGCAAGCCTTAAAACCGCACGTGGACGAGATTAAACAGCGCGTGGTGCCCAACGGGGTGAAAGATCAAGTCGAAATAGATCTGCTGGTGCGTTGCGGCAACCATGTAGGTGTTTTTGAAATCAAGACCGGGGGTGAGGGAAGCGGCAAGAAAGCATTGGATCAGTTAACCACCAGCGCCGCCCGCGAGTATCTGGGCACCTATGCTGCGCGCTTTATCGTAACACGGGCTTCATTAGAGGATCGTTATAAACCATTGGCAAGCGCTTTGCGGGTGACGGTGATTGAACTGAAGGAGTACCGTCCTGGCAAACCGCTCAGCCAGTCCGACTCTCACAATCTGCTTACCCTTGTTTCCAACATTCTGCCCACCCATTAGGAATGATGTATGACTCTGGATAACTTCTCGCATCCCCTCTCCGATGACCAGATAGCCCAATTGCAAGCCCTGCTCGTGCAAGTCCTGCTCGGCGCGCCCGTTGAGCGCGTGGTCGAGGTGCACGTTCAGGTCGAATCTGACCAACTGCCGGCTCCGCGCAATGTGGCGTAACGGCGAGAGGATAAACCTTGTAAAGAAAGGAGGTATTCGGTGTCCGAAGAAATGGCTGTTTTGCTTGATTACACCGGTCATCCCCTGCTGGATGTGGGGTTGGCAACCCTAACGGCTTTTTCTGGCAAGAAGCGCCCTACCCAGCTCACCGAGGAGGACCTGCATAACGCGGCGCAATACATTCGCGAAAATTACATTGTGGATCCGCTGAAATCGTTCCTTAATGTAGCCTTCCCCAATTCGGGGTTTACCAACCCCGCCTTTGAGAAACAGCCTGAAAAGCGCCGCAAATATGCTGAAATCGTCTCTGGTGCGTTTGCTGGACCGGTTGGGGAAGAACGCGATCCGTTCACCGGTTTGCCAGCAACGGCTTTGCCGCTCAATCTAGATGGTGATTTGCCCCCCGGGCGTACCTATCGCCAGCATGTGCCTCTGCTTACTGGTGTGGACGTGATTAACTTCCATCCCTACGGTGATGCTGGTATTCCCCTTTCGGGTATCAGTCTGTTGGCGTTTCAAATGCTCCCTATGGGGTGCGCTAAGGTGAGTGGCAGACTGCTGGCGGTGCACAGCGATGATCCCGATTTGTTGCTTTATTTTGCCAAAACCTTTCTCAATACCAATCAGCAGGGTGTAACCACAGCACGCGTTGGTGGCGAGAAAAAACTGCCCGATACCAGCCCGCACCGTGCCCGCACTGTGCTGATTGAGCATTTGCTTTTGGCCGAACGGGAACGCATGCGCCGGGAACGGGAAAATGGCGGATTTCCACCCACCCTGACCGGCTACTACTTCACCAACAGCGGGCAAGGTGTCGAACTGGATATTTACCCTCTACCGCTGGAGGTAAGTGATTTCCTGATGGCGGTGATGCGCAATGATACGCTGAAACTCGACTGGGAGGCGCTGACTGCCCGCGGTTGGCAATTGACTCGTAAAGAGGGTGAGATTCCGCGTTACAACCGTCTTTATGAAGACCTCTTTACCCTTCCCGAGGCAGCGCCGCGCTTTATTCGTCTGTATTTCCTGCGCAAGCCCTCTCGTCAGACATTGGATAAATTCGACCCCACATTGAACTACGATACCCGCCGTGAAGCTAATTTGATCTCGTGGCGGTTGACCGAAATCTTTCTCAAGAAGGTGATGCTTATGGAAGAGGCCCGTGTTCAATCCATCCGTGAATTGGGCGATGCACTCGCACGGTATATCCTTGACCGCAATGATCGCGGTGTATTCAATGGTTTCTGGATGGCGCGTAATTACGGTGAACTGCGCGCGGTGCTCATCCGCGCCTCTGCTGCCGAAGTACGCGCCGGACGCAAGCCGCTCATCACTCTCGATCAATTCCTTGCCATTTTCGAGCAGTCCGAGGGCATGCCCAATGCCGATTGGCGCCTTGGGCGTGATCTCGTGCTCATCCGTCTGTTGGAACAGTTGTATCAGAAAGGTTGGCTTCAAGTGCATGCCGAAGAGCTGCCTGAGACCGCACCTGAAGAAGAAACCATGTAATTCTAATTCAAGGAGGGTTCTATGTCTTTTATCACCGGTTTAATCCTGATTGACGCTCCTGCGTCTGCGCTCAATAATTTGGGTAATATGCCCGGTAGCATGACCGAAAATGTGGTTGGAGTAAAGTTCATCCCTACTCGTGAGGGGAACTATCCCTATGTCTCGGCCCAGGCCTTTCGCTACTGGCTGCGTACCACCCTTGAACAGGGCAACTGGGGCTGGAAAGCTGCACCGATCTTTCGTGAAGCCAAAATCGCCTATACCGACGCTAATCCCATTCTCTACTGGGATGATGACCTATTCGGCTACATGCGTGCTCCCTCGAAGAAAACCGAAGCCGCCAATGCCCGCGAAACTAGCGGTTTAGTGGCCGAGGCTACTCCTACGGCTGAAACTGTGACCCGCATCTCGCCCTTCCGCGTCAGCACGCTAGTTTCCGTTGCACCGGTGCGTTTGGTGGAAGACTTTGGCACTATGTCACGCCATGAGGGCGACCCCGTCCCGCATGGGCACCAATTTTATCGCGCTGCTTTGCAGGGGCTCTTCTCCCTCGATTTACATGCCGTCGGTACCTTTACTTACATCCAGCGCACCGGTTACCTCAATCTAGATGAGGAGCGTTGCAAGTTGGCGGTTGAAAAGAAACTGGAACACCTGGAAAAGGAAAAAGCCTACCGTCTGCCGCTCAAGGAACGTGTTACCCGCGTGCGAGCCCTGCTGGAAGGACTGGCAGAACTGAGCGGCGGCGCTAAGCAAACATTGCATTATACCGATGTCAGCCCCGATATCCTTGTGTTAGCAGTGACTCGTGGTGGTAACCATGTTTTCGGGCACATTATCGGTGCCCAAGGTGAGCGCCCTGTACTTAACTTGCCTGCCTTGCGTGAAGCGCTAGATGTCAATCGTGAGGGCTTGCTCTCGGATGTGTATGTTGGCTGGGTGCGTGGCTATCTGGACGCCGAGCGCGAAAAACTCGAAACCGCTTTAGGCGAAGGCGGTGTACTAAGCGATTGGAACGGTCGTATTCACCTTATCCACCCGCGCGAGGCCTGCCAGCGACTGGCACAAGAGTTGGAGGCACACCCGGATTGGATGCAGTAAAGGGGTGCACTATGCGCGCACTCAAAATTGTCGCCGAAGGGCTGACTGCTTCCTTTCGTTACCCCCACTTTATGATGGGTGTTCAACCAACTTTTGAGATGCCTCCGCCTGCCACTTTGTATGGGCATGTTGCCAGCGCATTGGGCGAGTGGTTCGACCCGCAGGGAGTGCGCTTTGCCGTGCGTTTTGAGTTCCGTCGTAGGCAAGCGGATATCGAGACCACTTATTTGCTTACCCCTGCTACTGGGAAGTTGCCAGGCGAGAAAACTGTACCTAAAGTCTTGGAAGGTAATCCCAATCCCTTCCATCGCGAGATTCTTTTCTTCCCTCGCTTAACGCTTTACCTGAATCGCCCGGAGTGGGCGGAGGCGTTCCTTCATCCGCGCTACGCAGTTTGTCTGGGGCGCTCTCAAGACCTTTTCAATTATCGCAGGGTTGAAGTGATTGAACTTCAACCTGCTGAACATGTGGTTCTGGAGCATACACTATTGCCCTATGCCTATGCGGCTTATACGGCGGCCGGGCAGGCGGTGCTTATGCCGCGCTTTCTGGATTACCAGAACAAGCGCTATCCTATCTTTGAACGTTATGTGGTCTTACATCGCCGCCTGCATACCCGTAATCTTATCCGTTACGAAGGGCAGCCAATGCTTGATCCATGGTGGGCTGATCCAACTGAGCCAGTAGGCGAGGGCGACTATTTGGGAGTGGTATGGCTTAAGTGGGTGTGAATAGATGAGTTCTGGTATTCCTTGTATGCCACAAGGTTTGGGACACTTGTGGGCAAAGAGTCCGCGTTCTGGGTCTGATTCTCCCCAGACTCTTGTAGAACACACATGGGAGGCGCTGATGCGTTTGAGCGATTTGGCGCATCAGCGCCCCGATTTGCCTGACCTCAGCGAGCAGCCGCGCCTGTGGCACTTGCTCTTCTGGGCAATCTTCTTGCACGATTGGGGCAAAGCTGCACAGGGCTTTCAGCGTTTGTTGCGCGGTAAAGAGCGCCGCTGGCCATTCCGTCATGAGATCCTTTCATTAGCGTTTGTGGACTGGGTTGCCGCTGATCTTTCCTGTGAAGAAGTAACCTTTCTGGTGGCAGCAATTGCCACTCATCACAAAGATTTTGATGAAATTGAAGGTTACCTTGATGAGCAAGAACCCGACCTTGACCCGATAAACGCTATGCTGGTAGAACTCTCTCGTGAGGATGTTGTCTCTCTTTACCGCTGGATTGAAACCTGCGCTGGGCCCTGGATGGATGCGCTGGATATGTGTTCTTTAGGGGTGCTGTGCCCTACCTTGCCCCCATTGGAACAAGCCCTTGATGTCCTCACTCCGCAGGTTGTTCGTCGCCATTTACGCCACTTGGAACGAATGTTGCGAGAATGGGAAGAGGAGTTTTCGCCTGCAACAACCCAGCGACCGGGCGTTTTTCTACGGGGACTAGTTTTACAATCCGACCATCTGGCCTCGGCAGGGTGGGGGGCGCTGCCACAACCTCACTTTTCTGGTAAGGCAATATTGCAAACGCTGGCTTTGCCATATCGCCGTCTGTACGCGCATCAGCGCATTGCTTCTCGTACCCGTGGGCATGCCATTTTGCTGGCGCCTACCGGAACTGGCAAAACCGAGGCTGCCCTGCTGTGGGCGGTGAATCAGCGCTTGCCACGCTTGTTCTATACCTTGCCTTACCAAGCCAGTATGAATGCCATGTTCGACCGCCTAACGCGTATCTTCCCCGGACAGGTTGGGCTTTTGCACGGACGTAGTACCATGGCCCAGTTTCAGCGTCTGATGGAACAATCCTATACCCCTGGGGAAGCGACGAAGTTGGCACGCTTATTTCGGAACCGTGCAGGGTTGGCATACTACCCAGTGCGCGTCTTCAGCCCCTATCAACTGCTCAAAGCGGCTTTTCAACTTAAGGGTCATGAAGCCTTGATGAGCGATTTTTCGGAAGCGGCGTTTATCTTTGATGAGATCCATGCTTATGAACCAGCCCGTTTGGCAATGATCGTCGCTACCATAGAGTATCTAGCACGCTACTATGGGGCGCGTTTTCTGGTCATGTCGGCGACTTTGCCTGCGCCTATCCGTGGAGTGCTTGAAGACGTGTTAGGTCAAGTTACCCCCATCTATGCTTCCCAACGTTTGCTGGCAGGGTTGCGCCGTCACCGCCTCCTCTTGGCGGAGGGAGACTTGTTAGAAGAGAGCAACTTGCGTCGAGCACTGGAAGAAGCTCGGCAGGGACGGCGAGTGCTGATAGTGTGCAACACAGTGCGCCGTGCTCAGCAAGTCTGGCTGTGGATGCGTGAGCATCTTACCCCTGAAATTCCCCTTTTCTTGCTCCATGGGCGCTTTACCGGTCGCGACCGTGCGCGCAAAGAGCGTGAGATGCTTCGGGCGGCAGGATTGAACCCAGCAGAACACCGTCCATTGGTGGTTGTGGCCACACAGGTGGTAGAAGTAAGCCTTAACCTCGATCTCGATGTTCTCTTTTCTGATCCTGCGCCGCTGGAGGCCTTGCTCCAGCGTATAGGGCGCGTCAATCGTCTAGGTAGGCGGGAACTATCGCCCGTCTATATCTTTCTTGGCGTAGATAAGGTTTTCCAGCGCGTTTATCGTCCCATTGAACAAGTCAATCGTACCTTGGAAGTGCTGAAAGAACATTTTGCTGTATCTCACGGGAAAGGCGTGGTGCTGGATGAGCGTTTTCTTCCCCAATGGCTGGATGATGTCTACACCAGCGAGGTGCTCACTTTGTGGCAAAGTGCCTTTGAGAGCGCCCGTACCGATTTCGAACGCAGTTTTTTGCGGGTGCTTCAACCTTTTCGCTCCAACCCAGCGTTGGCAGATCAGTTTCACCACTTATTTGATGGCACTGAGGTCTTACCTGAATCGTTATACGATGAATATTTGCAGTTGCATGACAGTGAGCGTGCGCTTGAGGCCGATTCGTTGCTTGTACCGCTTTCCTGGGGGTTGCGTGCGATGCTTGCCCAACGGGGACAATTACGTGCGGGAAGCCGCGATTTCCCCGATGTGGTTTCTGTTCCCTATGATGATGAACGGGGCTTGAACCTTGATATCCTACCAGACTCTCAATCTCTGGAGGCTCCTGATTGATGACGGATTTTCCTCTCACGCTGACCCGTTTACGCTTTGAATGTGTGGCCGAGACCCCGCTTCGCTTGGGCGGTGTACGGGCCGGTAATAACCTGCGTGGCGCCTTAGTAGATGTCATGCGCCGTGCTACTTGTCCTTATAGCGTACCGGCGGTGGCAGGAGTATCGTCGGTACCTGATCCCGAACATGTCGCAATTTGTCCGGTATGTTGGTTAGTGGCTGCTAACGAAAAACCCGGGGTAGAACGGCGAGGTTACGTACTTACACCGCCTCTTTATCTTCCTGAGACCCTAGCGCCGGGTCAGCGTTTTACCTTCCATCTCACTTTGGTGGGCGAAGCCCAGCGCTACTTGCCTTACTTCGTCCTGGCTGTACCTGAGATGGGAAGCATTGGGGTCGGGTCTAAGCGTGGACGATTTAGACTGCGACGCATTGTCTCTGAAACTCTAAATGGCATTGAAGAGGAAGTACTTGCCGAGGGCGAAACGGTAATCCACCCTCCTAGGTATTCGATAACCCATGCCGATGTTATGGAGCGCGTTGACCGCGCGTTGCAATCCTGGCGAGGTCAGGGGATTCGTGAACTCAATGTGGTTTTTCTGACCCCATTGCGCCTGGTCTGGAACGATCATTTGGTTAAGACCCCCGATTTTGCAATTTTCTTTGCCCGTATGTTGGAACGCCTGGATGAATTGGCGATCCAGTTCTCCGGAAGTGAAAGGCGTCCTTATGAGGAACGCATTCATCTCCAAGATCTTGCTTTGCAGGTACGTATGATTGAAAATGATACCCATTGGATTGAGGTGGCCAGTGGTTCCAGCCGCACCGGGCGTCCTACATGGATTAGCGGCCTGATTGGAACGGCGCGCTATGGTGCGCCAATTGAAGTATGGCGCGAACTTTTGCCCTGGTTAATCTGGGGCGAAATGGTGCAAGTGGGTAAAGATACTGTAAAGGGTAATGGGGTTTTCCGATTGGTGATTTAAAGTCTGGGCAGAGGAGGTAGGGGGATGGCAATTATTCAGCATCTGATTGTAGATGAATATGGGGCTTTTATCGGAAAACACAGTGAACGCTTGATCGTCTTCAAGGGCGATGAAAAGCGTCTTCAAGCCCCTTTGCTCCATCTAGAATCGGTTGTTATCGCTAATCAAGGCGTCAGTATTAGTGCGGATGCGGTTTTAGCATGTACGGAGCGCGGTATTCCCATCTACTTTCTCAATTCGATGGGCGAGCCTTATGCCAGTCTATATAGCGCCGGCCTGACCGGCACAATAGCCACTCGGCGAGCCCAATTGGAGGCTTACCGTGATCACCGCGGGCTAGATCTGGTCATCGCGCTTGCCATGGGCAAGATCCAGAGCCAAGCCAACTTTTTGAAGTATATGAGCAAGTATCGAAAAGAGAGTGATCCGACTCTATATGAAGTATTGCGTCTCGATGCGGCTGAGATTCTGGATGAACGGATCAAGTTAGAACGCCTAACCCACGCCTCTGACCGTCAAGAGGGGAAACGCTCTCTTGAAGAACTACGCCAGGTGATTATGGGGATAGAAGGACGTGCGGCGCAGCGCTACTGGGAGGCGATTCGTCGCACTGTACCGGAAAAATATGGGTTTCCCGGGAGAGAAGGACGGGGAGCAACCGATCCTATCAATGCAGCACTCAATTATGGTTATGGCATTCTCTATGGTCAGGTCGAGCGGGCTATTGTTTTGGCAGGTTTGGACCCCTACGCTGGTTTTCTTCATGTTGATCGTCCGGGCAAACCCAGCCTCACCTTGGACTTTATTGAGGAATTTCGTCCCATGGTGGTAGATCGCACAATTATTGGATTGGCCAATAAAGGTGTGGAATTTGCTCAGGACGACAAAAATCTATTAACCCCAGAGACCCGTCGTATGGTTGCCGAGCGAGTGCTGGAGCGGTTAGATACGCCTATTCCTTTTGAGGGAAAACGCTATCCCATACGCGCTATTATTCAAATGCAGGCGCGTCACATGGCCACATTCCTCCGTGGCGAGCGAGAAATTTATCAGCCTTCTGCATTGCCATGGTAAGGGAAATTATGAGTGTAGAAAAAGTGCCGAACGTGATCCTTGTGTATGATATTGTGGATGACCGGAAACGAGCCAAAATTGCGGATGCCTGTTTGGATTATGGATTGGATCGTATCCAATTTAGCGCCTTTGTAGGGTGGTTGGTTCCAAGTAAGCAGCAAGAACTTATGGTCAAGATCAAGCGCATTCTGGGCAAAAGTCCTGGGAATGTGCAACTTGTCCCCATTTGTGCTGAGGACTGGAATAAGCGCAAGGTTATTGACCAGAAAGAGAAGGCTTGACATGCTGGACCTAGATGATGAGGTCTATGAATATCCTTTTCGTGTTACGGATCTAAAACAATGGGTGTATTGTCATCGAATACTCTATTTTCTGGTTTGCCTACCTGACGTGCGTCCACGCACTTATCTGATGGAGGTTGGAAAGGAAGCGGGCGAAGAGGAGGAGACCCGAGAGGTTCGTCGCTCCCTGCGCTTATATGGGCTGGTAGAAGGTAGGCGGGAGTTTAATGTAACATTACGTTCAGCCCGATGGGGCTTGCGCGGCACCGTGGATCTGGTGATCTGGGTGGATGAACCTACCCCTGGAGAAGTCATCCCTGTGGATTTTAAGTTTTCCCATCACAGTGGTGAACATTTCAGGCTCCAATTGATGGCCTATGGCTTGTTGCTTGAGGAATTTAGTGGCAAGCCGGCGCGGCGTGGCTTTCTGTATGAGATCCCACTGCGTCGAGCGGTGGAGGTGCCGTTTACGGCAGCATTGCGAGCAAAGCTACACACTACTCTGGAATCTATGAAGACAATGCTAGAAAGTGAACAAATGCCAGCACCAACCTCGCAACGCACGCGGTGCGCAGGTTGTGAGTTCCGTCGTTTTTGCAATGATGTGATGTAAGCAAAATAAGCCTTCTTCTTCTCTTCGCAACAGTAAGATTTCCCTCTACGCTAAATTGCTTATATCCATATACGGGGATTGACGCTTGGGTAAGGAGCGCACAATGGGTACACTGAGCGTGAGTGTGGCGATGAGTGCGTTAATCCCGATTCTGAAACTTGACCTTTCCTGTGCCCAGGCTGCGGCGTGGGTCATTGAATGTTTGACCCAGGCGAACTTGAGCGTAATTCGAACTTTTAATATGCAATGGCTTCCAAGCGAGGATGATTCCCAAGTGGAGGATGCTGGTCAGGAAGCCGATGTTGGCCATCGGGTAATCATCTTGCTGGTTCGGCAAGGAAGCGCATGGGCTACGTTGCTGCTCTTTGGCGAGGACGGTCACACCTGGGTTTCAATTTCGAAGCCATCGGCAACCCCGGAAAATATTAACCTCGCTGCACTGATTCAGTCTGCTCTCCAATCCGAGATTGAGGTTCAAAGCAATGGGTGAATGACTTTTCAAGATTCATCACACCTTATTAAAGATGACATTTAGTTCTACTAGCGAACTGACATATGCCATTTCTGGGTATAGATGCCTTTTCAGATTCGTGGAGGTTTAAAATGCGAAGAGAAAATGAGTGGGTTCTTGTGCTGGTCACCTTGATTCTGGTGTTGGGGGTGATGACCTTGGCTTTATTTTGGGGGTGGGGAGTGCGCGGTGGATGTTGTAGTGGATGGTGGCCTTGGGGGATGATGGGACATGGGATGATGACATGGGGATTCACCCCGTGGGGATGGTGGGGATTGTTTCTGATGCTTCTGGTGCCCTTGGGCGTATTGACCTTGGGGATACTTGCTGTCATTTGGGTTCTACGCGGATTATCCCAATCCACCGGAAATACACCTGGATTGCGCTGCCCTGCTTGCCAGCGGTCGGTACAACGTGATTGGACACATTGTCCTCATTGTGGCGCGTCGCTTGAGCACTAATCACAATCCAAATCGGAGCAAAAAGGAATGAGTAAACGGCTTCACAAACCACGTCAATCACGTCCGAGGAATCGAAAGTTTCCTGTTTATGCCTATTTGCTGATAGGAGGGGGGCTTTTATTGATCTTGGGATTGATATTGGGCACAAGGGCGAGTAGTGATAAGGGCACACCTGCTTTAACAGTTGATCAATCTCAAATAGATCTTGGCACTGTGAAGTTAGGCACCCCACTTACATTTGAGGTTAAGGTTACTAATACCGGCGATGGAATTTTGAGATTTAAGGAGAAACCTTATATCGAAGTTCTGGAGGGGTGTTGACCGCCAGCTCTGACCATCGGTTCGATGGTCCTCAAGCCGGGTGAAAGTACCGTGATCCGATCTGGTGTTTTCATGATGCACAAAGGGATGGAAGGCCCTCACGATTTCGCCGTGCATCTGAAAACGAACGATTCTAAGCAACCCGATGTTGTGGTTCATGTCCTTTCGAATTGGGTGCCCTAGACTTGGAGAGGATTTTGGTCTGGTTGAACAGGTATGACCGAGGTGCACCGACGGCATATTGTGTTGCTTTGCCTCTGGGTGGGATATGGCGGATGGGTTGTGATGCCCTTCCTGGCACCCATCTCGATGCACTTGGGGCAAACTGAATTAGCCGGGTTAATCTATAAGATTTATTCATTCTTTTGTCATCAGTTACCCCAACGATCCTTTTTCTTGTTTGGGGTTAAACCGATGTACGACCTGGTGGAGATTCAAACAGCCTGGAGACCAACTATAGATCCGCTTGTGTTACGTCAGTTTATAGGAAATCCGGTTATGGGGTGGAAGGTGGCCTGGTCGGATCGTATGGTTTCGTTCTACACCAGTATTTGGGTTTCTACCATCTTACGATGGTTTGGGTGGCCGGGTTCTTATAAGAACTCCAAACGCACGGCTCTACTCTTTCTCTTACCTATGGCTGTGGATGGTTTTTCTCATCTGATTAGCGATTTGTCCGGCATTGGTCAGGGTTTTCGGGCCAACAACGCGTGGTTGGTTGCCTTGACCGGTAACGCGCTTCCATCCTGGTTTTATGCCGGAGATACCCTGGGTTCGTTCAACTTCTGGATGCGGTTGCTTACCGGTTTATTGGCAGGATGGGGGATAGCAGGCTTAGTGGTGTATTATTGCAGAGAGTATCCCGGCTCTTTGACCGAGCCCTGAACGATTTTGTTATAGAGAGTAGGCTATAATCAAACATCATATTGGTGAGAGTTGTGGAAATTATGGAGAAGCGTTCGAGAGCAAGAACTAAAATCCGAGTACTGCTGGCAGACGACCATCACATTGTGCGGGCGGGAATTCGTCAGTTGCTCGAACGAGAACGGGATATTCAAGTCGTTGCTGAAGCCGCGGATGGTGAGGAGGCGCTGGCGCTAATTGAGAAACACCAACCCGATGTGGCAGTCTTAGATCTACAAATGCCGAAAGCGAGCGGAATTGAAGTCACTCAGCGTGTTCGCGCCCATTTCCCTCGGGTGGGGATTTTAATCCTTACGGCTTATGATGACGATCCGTATGTCATGGCTGTGCTTCAGGCCGGTGCAAACGGCTATGTGCTTAAGACGGCAGATGCAGAAGATCTGGCGCAGGCAGTGCGCGATGTTCACGAGGGGAAGTCAGCCATTGATCCTCTGATAGCCCGTAAACTCATGTCCACTTTATTTCGCCGTAGCGAACGTTTGATGGAACCACTAACCGAACGCGAGTTGGATGTATTGCGGCTGGTGGCGCGGGGATTGACCAATAAGGCCATTGGGGTGCACTTGGGGATCAGTGATCGTACCGTACAAGGTCATTTAGCCCATATCTTTGCCAAATTACAAGTTAGTAGTCGTACCGAAGCGGTGATGCGAGCGGTGGCTTTGGGATTAATCCCCCAGCCGGGCGAATTCTCGGGAGTTGAATTTCACCATGAGTAGACGTTTCAATTTATTCAGCGCCTCGGGGTTTCAGGCGTTGTTTTGGATGGTTTTACCCATTACCCTGATTCTTATTGGTGTGGTCGTGGGTAGTCTGGCGTTACATGAACATGTGATGCGCCAGTATCTACCTGAGGAAGCCTGGAAGGCAGCAACCGATCCCCTCTTGGAGTTGACCTTAGTAGCCCCATTGGTTCTGCTTATCCCCTTGGCGGTCGCCGGTGCAGCGTTTTGGTTTGGCACGCGGCAAATCATTCGTCCCTTGCAGGCACTGGAAAAGCAGGCTGTGGCATTAGCCGAGGGTGATTTTGAAGCCGTTCGGCAACCGGTAGGGGGGATTGTCGAGATACAAAATTTGCAACACGAACTCATTGAAATGGCGCGCAAGGTTCAAGCGGCCCAGGAAGGTTTGCGCGATTATATCAATGCCATCACTACGGGGCAGGAAGAAGAACGTCGCCGTCTGGCGCGTGAACTTCATGATGATACCATCCAGGCGCTGATTGCGCTGAAACACCATGTTCAATTAGCCCTCAAGTCGGTGCGTGATCCTAATGGCAAGAAAGCCTTGCGAGAGTTGGAGCAATTAGCCGAACAGACGATTGAAAACTTGCGTCGGCTTATCCGGGCACTGCGTCCCATCTACCTGGAGGATTTAGGGCTTGTCACGGCATTGGAAATGTTGGCCCGCGAAGTTGAGCAGTCCAGTGGTGTGCAAATACATTTTGAATGCATAGGGTGGGAAAGGCGCCTCGATCCCCAGGTTGAACTTGTTCTCTATCGCATTGCCCAGGAAGCGCTCAATAATGTCGTTCGTCATGCAAAAGCCCTGCGGGCTCACCTTCGTGTGACCTTCGAAGACCGGATGGTAACGCTAGAAGTGGAAGACAATGGGGTCGGTTTTCGGTTACCCACTGCTCCAACCGACTTTGCCTTGCAAGGGCATTTTGGGCTTTTAGGAATGCGCGAACGAGCGGAATTAATCGGAGCCCATCTGGAGTTAGAAACGGCTCTGGGTAAGGGCACGCGGGTGCGGGTGAGCATCCAATCGAATGCCTAGGGGTGGGCTGGGGTTTCTTTAGAAAGGGCATTCCAGGCGAAACGGTAGAGATAAGCCACCAGAGCATCAATTTGCTCAGGGGTGAAAATGGGGCCCCAATAGGGCATGCCTGTACCCATTCCTCCGCGAGTAATTTTGCCGGCCAGGAGGGCGGGACTGGCTCCAAGAAGTTGACGCGGCTCACTCCAATCGGGAGGTCGGGTGCGCTCATTGTGAGCAGGAGTGTGGTTATCAGGGGCAGGAGGAGGAAGGTCACGCATCATAACCCCATCACCTTTTCCGGTTTCGCCATGGCATGCGGCGCAATTCTCAGCATAGAGTTCTTGTGCCGCAACAATCTCTTGTGCCGAGGTATGCTGCTCCCATACCCAGGCCACAAGGTCCCAAAGGTCATCGTCATTTAAGTCTCGCAGTGACGGTTCTGCGCGGAGCCGCATCCACAAGGATGCTGGGCTGTTAGAAAGGTAGGTGGCTTGCTCAAGCGTATAAGACGGTAGGCGGTCCTGTAACTTTGACCCGCGCTGAGGTTCGACCACCCGATCGGGGATGACCTCGGCTTGGTGTGGGGCATCTAGGTCAATCTCTAGCCCAAGGTAGAGCGGTGTGGGCTCCGGAGTTGGGGTGGGGCCATCACCGATAACGTTGATCACCCCCCGCATACGCCAGTGGTTAGGACCACACCAGCGAGTACAGTAAAAGACGTATTTGCCGGGAGTAGAGAGAATTAGGGTTGTTTCAACAAATTCACCGGGCAAAATTTCAATCTCGGGTTGGTCAAGTTTGCCAATGGCAAATCCATGTACAACGTCCTCGCTGGTAAGGCGAAGGGTTAAGAGTTGTCCGCTGCGAACGGTAATCGTGCTCGGTGACCATCCGCCAGATTCGGGCAGACGGGCACGCATTTCTAACACTGTGGGATTTTGTAAACGCCATAGGGTTTTGCCAATAACCGGAAGGGCTAGAACAAGCACCAATAGGGTGACAACAATAGCACGGGCAAGATATTCTTGTTTCATCCCAAAAGCAACCACATCATGATCCAGGCATAACTGGCAATAAATGCCAATAGTGGCATGGACTCACGCTTGGACCGAGATAACTTGCGCGCAGTTTCTACGGCGCTCATAGCGCCACCCGCTAGGAGAAGTGTTTGTAAGGACAGGCTGAATGACGAGGTTTGTCCGGTCGGGACGCGGTTGGTAAGCCCCAGCAGATTCCACCCCCAGCCCAGAGGATCAGAGAGCACAGGCAGGAGGTAAGAGGATTTGGTGGAGGCAAACGCCAACGTGAAAGCCATCCAACTCATCAGACCAAGAGGGAGGAGGATTGGCCCATAATATGCCAACGAACGTTTGAAAGAAAATCGTTCTTTCCTCATCCTTTGGGCGATCCATACCACCAACGTATAAAAAGCGGGCATGATTCCAAGTGTTATGAGGAGAAAACTTGCTGCAAAAATTCCCCAGGCTGGACTGCCTACGGTGTAAGCGGCAGACTTAAAAACACCCCAATGCCCTAGGAAAATTACGGTATCTATGGCAGCGGTGGTCAACATCGTTAGCGCAAGAAAGATGTCGTCTAAGCCTAATTTCGCTGCTGAAGGCAACTCGGCACCCCAAGGGCGCAGGTTAAGGCTAATATTCTCATGGGGACACGCACGCAGGCACTCCATACATAGGCCGCAGTTGGCACTGGTCTTGAGCGCCGGCGGGTATTGCCCCCAAGGACAGACTTCGTAACATGTTTTTGGGGTATGGATAGCGCACAGAGAAGGTTGCATAACCTGTACGATTGGCGGAGCCAATCTGGCATAAAGCCCAGTGAAACCACCAATGGGACAAACATAGCGGCAGAAAGCACGTCGCTCGTAAATCAGACTGAGCACTGTCGCCAGGAGAAATAGCCCTAATAGAACAAAGGCAGTGGCCTGTGGAGAGGTCAAAATAACAGCGCCGAACCAGCCTACCAACACAAAACCGAATACTGGTAACCAAGTATTACGCCAAAACCGTGGCCAACGTTTTCCGGGTTGGGTTTGGGCTCCTCGCGAGCGAAGAATCCCCTTGTTTTGCAACCACTCACCGGGTAAGGGGATGGGGCAAATGCTACACCAGGTGCGACCTCCCAAGGGGATAAAGAAAAGTTTCAATGCGCTCCACCAGGCAATCCAGACGAAGATAATCGCAAAGTTATGGCTTCCCACCCGAGATCCCCAGAGCCCGCTTAGGATCGTGAAAATAAAACCGGCCAGCGTGAGTGCGCGAAGGACAAATTGCGGCCAACGACTGTGTAAAAGAGAATATATCCGTGAAGAACGGGTCAGTTCAGTGGTTGCCATTGGGAGCACTTTGGTCGTAATGCTGGGGCCTATAAAGGGCTATAAGTATAGCAATTGCACCCAAGAGGCTTCCGCGAATAAGGGGAAGATTAGGGCCGACTTGAATCTTACCCAACATAAATGGATGTAAATTTCCGCAAGCCACCGAGCAGCGGAAGCGGTACACACCGGGTTGGGTGGCTACGAATGTTGCTCGTGCCGGTTGTCCTGGTTCGGCTTCCAGATCTAACTCGTAACCGTCCAGGCTTAGGCCATGCTTAACATCGGTGGCCACCAGTTCAATGGTGACTCGCTCACCGGGAGATAAATTGATCTGCTCCGGAGTAAAAGCATACCTACTTGCTTCCACACGGATATAACGCTGACCCGTTGAAGTGGTAGAACGGGGCACAGGCGTTCCAAGGATGATAGCCGCGGCCAGGATAAAAATAAGAGCAGCACGCCATCGCGGTTGGGTGATTCGGAGAAGCATACCTTTGATATGTTTCATGGTTTTAGCGGCGTTGGTGGACCGTATTGGGAATGCACGCGATCAATGAAGGCTTGGATGTCATCTAGGGTCTTGCCTTCTCGACTCAGGCGCATCACATCCTGAGTGATATCCACACATATCGAGCACCCTAAGGCATGGGAGTCAAATTCTATCTCACCTGAGGGCTGAACGTCTTTGACATAACAATCATAATTTGAGGTATGGCCTACAGCCCCACATCCACAGTAGCAGGGCACTTGGGAGAGAACCTCTGGATTAGCCACTGCAAACCGATAGGCTTCTTGCACCGAAACAGGTGCTTTTTGAACCTCGGAGGGCATTTGGTCAAGCGGCGCCATAGGCAAGGTCGAGGTTGAGGTACCGCATGCAGTAAACAGTAACGTAGCGATGACTAAGAATCCAAAGGGGATTTTTACGTTCTGCCATGGTAAAGTCATCCTTATAGAATGCATTGGCCTTTCACCTGTTAAGATTTTCTATTTTGGAGTATAACGACAATGTAGGGACTTACCGAGCGCTGCATAGCGTGAACCAAGGTAGGCAAAATTGCTTAATCGCGACCGGAACCAGCCATTGATAACGTCAGCCGGCAAAGAGTTGCACTTTCAATCAAAATATCGTACAATCGGTCATAATCATTCATTTGTTGGCTCGGGCGATATTACAAGGATTACAACGATGAAAACTCAGGTGCAGAAAACGGCTTTTCCTGGTCCAGATCGACAGGGATTGATCCTCGACCTCATTAATCGTCGCCAGCGAGTTAGCATTGCCGAGATTTGTGAGGCGTTTGGAATCAGCGAAGCAACGGCACGGCGGGATTTAGAAGCCCTGGATCAACGAGGGCTGATCTGCAAAGTGCGCGGTGGTGCCATCCCTGCGCGCCGGGCACCAGCAGAGCCCCCCATCCTTCAACGCTCTAATCAACATTTGGAAGAGAAACGGCGCATCGCCCAAGCCGCCGCCAAACTTATCCAAGAAGGTGAAACCATCTTTCTAGGTTCGGGTTCAACGGTGCTGGAACTGGCGCGGCTGTTACGTGCTTACAATAACCTAACGGTGATCACCAATTCGCTTCCGGTGATCAACGAATTGGCAGCGTCGGGTGGAATCACCTTGGTGGGGTTAGGGGGTGTACTTCGTTCCAGTGAGCTTTCGTTCATCGGCCATATCACCGAACAGGCGCTGAGTGAAGTGCGGGCGGATAAGGTGTTTATTGGCATTCACGCGGTGGATGTTAGCGAGGGCTTGACCAACGCTTATTTGCCGGAGACGCTTACCGATCGCGCCATTCTAAAAATCGGTCGTGAGATCATCGTCTTGGCCGACCATTCAAAATGTGGGCGTGTCTCTACAGCGCGGGTGGCGCCCATTAACACCATTCATACCCTGATTACCGATACCGGTGCTCCCCAGGAGTTTGTTGAGGCACTGCGTCAGGCAGGGGTGCGGGTTATTCAGGCATAACAAGGTTTGGCATATAACGTTTCCATTTGAGTCTCAAAGTCTGATCCTTTCTCATCGTGTGCGGTTAAGGTGAATCTTATGGAAAAACGCTCAATTGGAAGACTGCGCGGTTTACAACAATGTAGCAGTTCTCGTTTTACTTTCACGGTGCTGGCGCTGGATCATCGTCAGAACTTGCGCCGGGCGCTCAACCCTCAGAATCCGGGAGCAGTGAGTGATGCCGAACTTTCGCAGTTCAAACTTGACGTTGTTGCGGCGCTGGCCAAATCGGCGACCGCCGTGTTGTTGGATCCGGAGGTCTCGGCGGCCCAGGCGATTGCGGCCCAAACCCTGCCCGGACACGTGGGATTGATCGTGGCGGTTGAGGCAACAGGTTACACGGGCGAACCCGGCGCGCGGCGCTCTCAAATCCTGCCGGGGTGGAGCGTGGAGAAGGCGCGCCGTATGGGGGCGAACATGATCAAACTGCTGGTGTATTATCATCCTCAGGCGCCTACGGCGGGGGAAATCGAAACGTTTGTCGCCCAGGTGGGGGCCGAAAGCCTGAAGTATGATCTGCCTTTGATGTTGGAGCCGCTTTCCTATTCCTTGGACGGTGCGCCATTGAGTGATGATGAAAAACGCTGGGTGGTAATAGAGACGGCGCGCCGTCTGACCGCCATTCCCGGTGTGGATGTGCTCAAGGCGGAGTTTCCCCTTACCGCTCAAAACAAAGATGAAGTTATGTGGCGTGAGGCTCTAGAAGCACTTCACACGGCTTCAGCAGTGCCTTGGATCTTACTTTCTGCGGCGGTGGATTTTGAGACATACCTGCGCCAGGTCGCACTGGCGTGCCATTGCGGCGCCAGTGGAATCGCGGTTGGACGGGCGGTTTGGCAAGAAGCCGTTAGCATGGATGCTAGGGCGCGGAACGACTTTCTGCAGGCTGTGGCGCGGGAGCGTTTAGAACGCTTGGCAGCGCTGTGCTACGCCCTGGGACAACCGTGGACGAATTATTTTGGGGGCGACGCGCCGTTCGATTGGTATAAGACGTATTAAGGCTTGCACTGTTTTCGGGGCACTCACCGAGAGTTAACGTGTACTGGTCAGCATTGTACTTCATCTACTACGCGGCAATGGCGGCTTTGTATCCTTACCTGCCAGTGTATTACCGCCAGCTGGGTTTGAGTGGGGAGCAAATCGGCGTCTTGACCGCGACCGTTCCCCTGATCAACTTGCTCAGCGGCCCCATGTGGGGGTGGTTGGCCGATTCGTATCAACAACATAAGCGGGTGTTGGTTCTTTCGATGTTAACCGTGGGGGCGTTAGGGACATCGCTGATCCTCCCACGCTCTTTTATTGGGTTGTTGGTGATTTTAGTACCTCTGGCGCTTTTTTTATCGCCTTTAGTACCGATCATGGATAGTTCGGTGCTCCAGGCACTGGGTGAGCGGCGTGAGCACTACGGACGCATCCGTTTGTGGGGGGCGGTTGGGTGGGGGGTATGTGCGCCGCTGGCGGGCCGGTTAGCCGAGCAAGTGGGATTGCAGGGATTGTTTGTCTTGTTTGGGGTGATGATGGGGATTAGCACGCTTCTGGCAACCCGCCTATCGGTGCGCTCTACCCTCGTGCGACCGGCCGGGCTAGCGGCGCTCTCACGCTTTTGGGCCGATCCTCGATGGCGGGCGTTTCTTTTTACTGCATTTAGCGGCGGCGTTATTCTATCCGTTATTAGCAATTTTTTGTTCTTATCTCTCCAAGATTTAGGGGCTTCACAAACGCTGTTGGGGCTTAGCCTCACTGTAGCAACGGTTTCTGAGGTCTCGATTCTTTTCATCTCCAGTGCCCTGCTCAAACGCTGGCATCCGCAGCGGCTCTTGATGGTGGGGTTGATCCTCTTTGCACTGCGATCTTTGCTCTATTCGTTCATGACCCAGCCCTGGATGGCGATGCCGATTCAATTGATGCACGGGATCACGTATGCATTGATGTGGGTGGCCGGTGTTTCCTATGCTGGTGTGCTGGCGCCACCGGGTTTGAATGCAACGGCGCAGGGCTTGTTTTCCAGCGCCATCATGGGAGTGGGAATGGTGGTCGGCTCACTGGTGGGTGGATTCTTATTGGCACGGGTGGGAGCGGTTTGGATGTTCCGCCTGGTGAGCGGCTTGGGGTTAATGGGTGCTTTTATCCTATGGCGCGTGAGGAATCATTATGATCAAGACATACGATCTTTTGGTCGTGGGTGAAATCAATCCTGACCTCATTCTAACCGGGGATGTCGAGCCGGTTTTTGGGCAAGTTGAGAAATTGGTGGAGAGCGCGACGCTGACGGTTGGCTCGTCGTCGGCCATTTTTGCCTGTGGTGCCGCCCGTTTAGGTCTGAAAACCACTTTTGTAGGTCTGTGCGGCGCAGATGTCTTTGGCCACTTTATGGTGGAACAAATGCGCCAGCGCGGGATAGGGGTTGAGCATATTCAGATCCGCCCGGAGGGGGCCACCGGCCTGAGCGTCATTCTGGCGCGGGGGGCCGACCGGGCGATTTTAACGTATCCGGGTTTGATTCCGGCGTTGCGGGCAGAGGATGTGCCGGCAGATTTGCTGACGCAGGTGCGCCATATCCATGTGGCTTCTTATTTTCTCCAAACCAACCTACAGTCTGGATTGCCCGAACTATTTCGTCAGGCGCGGGCGTTAGGGGTGACCACTTCCCTGGATACGAATTATGATCCCAGTGGGCAGTGGCGTGGTTTTGACGCTCTATTGGCTCAAACGGATGTGCTGTTTCTCAATGAAACCGAAGCCTGCTCCCTGAGTCGGGAGGCCGATGTGGAAGCCGCCGCCCGCAAACTGGCAGCGCAGGTCGGCGTGGTGGCGATTAAGTTGGGCGCACGAGGGGCTTTGGCGATACAAGGGTCGCGCATCGTTTATGTCCCCGGCTTGCCCGTGAAGGTGGTGGATACGGTCGGTGCAGGCGATAGTTTCGATGCCGGCTTTATTTATGGATATCTTTACCGTTGGGATCTGGAGCGCACATTGCGGTTGGCGGTAATCTGCGGATCGCTCTCAACCCAGGCGGCAGGGGGCATTGCTGCCCAGCCTACGCTTTCCGAAGCCTTGGAAATCCTCACTGCATGGGAGGAAACAGGTACGCCGACGCTTTCTGGAGGATAAGCGCAATGATCACCTATCTGGATTTTGTGGTGCAATCGCATCAATTCAACCGCCCGCTGGGGATTACCTCGATATGTTCTGCCCATCCTTATGTCATCGAAGCAGCGTTGCGCAACGGGAAGGCAAAGCAAATCCCGGTGTTGATAGAAGCCACCTGCAACCAAGTCAATCAGTATGGTGGTTACACCGGCATGACCCCCGCAGATTTTGTGCGCTTTGTTGAGGGTATCGCGCTACGGGTTGGATTCCCGCGCGAGCGCATCCTTTTGGGCGGAGATCATTTAGGTCCACTCGTGTGGGCCAACGAGCCTGCCGCGAGCGCTATGGCTAAGGCCGGAGCCTTGGTTAGAGCGTACGTGGAGGCGGGTTTTCGCAAAATCCATTTGGATTGTTCGATGCCGTGCGCAGATGATCATAATTTTTCCCCGGCTGTGGTTGCGGAACGGGCGGCAGAATTGGCTGCCGAGGCTGAAGCGGCTAGCCAAGGGGCATCACTGCCTTTACCGCGCTATGTGATCGGCACCGAGGTGCCGCCGGCGGGAGGCGCCAAGGCAGAAGAGAACCGGTTGCTGGTCACGCGCCCCGAAGATGCTGCGGAAACCCTAGAACTGACGCGGCAGGCGTTCTTAAAACGGGGTTTGGATGGCGCTTGGGAACGTGTGGTGGCTATGGTGGTTCAGCCCGGTGTGGAGTTTGGCGATGCCCAGGTGCATGAGTATCACCGTGAAGAAGCGCAGACCCTTTCCCGTTTTATCGAGGCACAGCCCGGTTTGGTCTACGAGGCTCATTCGACCGATTATCAATCGCGTGAGGCTTTGCGCGCCCTGGTCGAAGATCATTTTGCCATCCTCAAAGTTGGCCCGGCACTAACGTTTGCCTTTCGCGAGGCAGTCTTTGCGCTGGCTGCTATTGAAGAGGTTCTGTGTGATGAACCCAGCCGCATTGTCAAGGTTCTGGAAGACGCCATGCTGTCGAATCCCAAGTATTGGGTTAAGTATTACCGCGGTGATGAACGAGCATTAGCGCTAGCGAGGCGGTATAGTTTCAGCGATCGTATTCGCTATTATTGGGCAACGCCCGCAGTGGAACAGGCATTCCAACACCTGCGTTCGAACTTGACCCGGGTCGCCATCCCGTTAACCTTGCTCAGCCAGTATTTACCTCAGCAGTACCGCAAGGTGCGCGAGGGGTGGTTGGCGAATGCCTTCGATGCCCTGGTGTTGGACAAGATTCAAACGGTGCTCGAAGATTACAACCTCGCCTGTGGATTAGGGTAAGCACGAGAACGAACCCAACGCAAAAATTTTACAAATTAGCCCTTGACAATTTGGCGTTCCTGAATAGAATTGCCCCGAAATGAGCATGCAGTATCTGATGATGACATTCTCGGGCGAACGGCGGAATCGGTTCCGCGTTCCTGGGATTTGGGGAGAAAGAGCCGTTATCGGCTCTTTCTTTTTATACCTCGCAAGCCATGAGTGGAAGGAAAGAGAGCCATTTTCAGGCTCTCTTTCTCTGTATGGAGGCGTGTATGGTGCGGTTGCCCGGATTGATTGATCCTCATGTTCATATGCGCGAGCCCGGCGCTACTCATAAAGAGGACTGGCACAGCGGAACTACGGCGGCATTGGCGGGTGGGGTAACGATGGTTCTGGCGATGCCCAATACCCAGCCACCGGTAACCGATGCGCAGTCCCTAAACTTGGCATTAGAAGCCGCTCGCCAGAAGGCGGTGTGTGATTATGCCCAATATCTAGGTGCAACCCCGGAGAACGCCTCCATCGCGGCCAAGTTAGCACCGCAGGCGGCGGGGTTGAAAATGTATCTTGATCATACCTACGGCCCCCTGCGCCTCGCCGATATGACGGACTGGATGGCGCATCTGGCTCATTGGCCGCATGAAATGCCCCTGGCCGTCCATGCTGAAGGGCGCACGCTGGCGGCGGTGATCCTTTTGGCCACATTCTATGAGCGACCGCTTCATCTCTGCCACGTTTCTCGCCGTGAAGAGATTCTCATCATTCGGGCCGCCAAAGAACGCGGGCTCAAGGTGACGTGTGAGGTTGCACCACATCACTTATTCTTGAGCGAGGACGATGTCCCGGCGCTTGGTCAAGGACGGTCTGAGGTGCGCCCGGTGCTGGCCAGCCCGCGTGACCGGCAGGCGCTGTGGGATAACCTGGACGTTATTGATTGCTTTGCCACCGATCACGCGCCCCACACCCCGGCGGAGAAAGATGGGAATAACCCTCCGCCGGGCTTTCCGGGTTTGGAAACCGCCTTACCTCTGCTACTAACGGCAGTGGCAGAAGGCCGTTTGACGCTGGAGGATATCATTCAGCGCTGCTACATCAATCCACAACGCATCTTTCGCCTGCCCGCTCAACCGGAGACCTGGGTGGAGGTGGATCCTGAGAGTACATGGGAAATCCGCGGTGACCATTTATTTACCCGTGCCGGCTGGACGCCTTTTGAGGGTTGGCGGGTGCGAGGACGCGTGGTGCGGGTTGTACTGCGTGGCACCGAGGTCTATCGGGATGGTAAAGTGCTGGCTTCGCCGGGTTTTGGGCGAAATATCCGGGTTAATGCTGTGTAAAGTGAGTTGGGCTAGAGCCCACTTTCAAAATCTAAACCAAAGGAGTGAGAAATGGCAACGTATACCCCATACTCTGAAAAAAGTCCCTACCTGCCGTTCGGCGAAAACAAAAATGCGTCATGGTATGGGAAGGACATTCTTTCGGTCAAGCAGTTTGATCGCAGTGACCTGGAATATATCTTCGGGGTTGCCCATGAAATGGCCGAGATGGTGCGGCGCATCGGCACATTCGACTTACTAAAGGGCAAGATTTTGGCCAATCTCTTCTATGAACCCTCGACCCGCACTTCGGCCTCGTTCACGGCGGCCATGGAACGCCTGGGCGGGAGTGTGATCCCGATCAATGAAGTGCGTTACTCTTCAGTGGCCAAAGGCGAGTCCTTGCCCGATACCGTGCGCACTCTGGAAGCCTACGCGGACGTCATCGTTTTGCGCCACCCCGAAGTGGGCGCCGCTGCGCTGGCGGCAAAATATGCCCGTAAACCGATCATCAACGCCGGTGATGGCGTAGGTGAGCACCCAACTCAAGCGTTGCTCGATTTGTTCACCATTCAAGAAGAATTGGGGCGGGTGGATCACATTACAGTGACCATGTTGGGTGACCTGAAATATGGCCGCACGGTACATTCTCTGGCGCGCTTGCTCTCGCTCTATAATGTCAAACTCAACTACGTCTCGCCAGAGATCTTGCGCATGCCCCCTGAGATTATCACCGAAATCCAGGCCACGGGTACCCCTCAGTTTGAGTACACCTCACTGGAGCCGGTCTTAGCCGAAACCGATGTCCTCTATGTAACGCGGGTGCAAAAAGAGCGCTTTGAAGATCCTCAGCAGTATGAGTCGGTGAAAGACGCCTATGTGATCACGCCCGAGATTATGCAGGCGGCGAAGAAGACGATGATCTTGATGCACCCCTTGCCGCGGGTGGGCGAGATTGCGCTGGAAGTGGATCAGGATCCGCGGGCCGCGTATTTCCGCCAGGTCGAATATGGCTTGTATGTTCGTATGGCGCTTTTGGCGATGGTGTTGGGGAAAGCCTGATGAACAGCGGTTTTTTTGCTCAACTCGAAGACCGGGCGCGCAAAATCAACTCACTGCTGTGCGTGGGCTTGGATCCGCATCCCCAAGATCTTACCTCACCCACGCCGGAGGCCGCGAAGGTTTTCTGCCAGCGCCTGATCGAGGCCACGGTAGATCTGGCGCTGGCCTATAAACCTAATGCCGCCTTTTTTGAAGCCCTAGGACCGCAAGGTTGGCAGGTGCTCAAAGAGGTCATTGCCGATATTCCCGAGGACATTCCGGTCATCCTGGATGCCAAGCGCGGTGATATTGCCTCTACCGCCGAGGCGTATGCGCGCTCGGCGTTCGAAACCTTGGGCGCGGATGCCATTACCCTCAACCCCTACCTGGGGTACGATAGCCTGCAACCATTCCTGCGCTACCCTGATCGTGGGGTCTTCCTGTTGTGTAAAACATCCAACCCGGGTGCGACGGACTTTCAGGATTTGCCCTTGGGTGCCGGTGAGGCAGATTTGACGCTGTATGAGAAAGTGGCATTGAAGGCTCAAGAATGGAACGCCCAAGGGAATATTGGGTTGGTCGTGGGTGCTACGTATCCCGAAGCCCTGGTGCGTCTGCGCTCTCTGGCACCAGACCTTTGGTTCCTGGCCCCTGGCGTGGGGGTGCAAGGGGGGGATTTGGCGGCTACCCTGCGCGCCGGGCTGCGGGCGGATGGGCTGGGGGTGTTAATCCCGGTGTCGCGCGCGATTTCGCGGGCGGAATCACCACGCCAAGCCGCATTGGATTTGGTTATTTCGTTACGGCGAGAGCACGAAGCGGTAATGGCCTCACGGGTGGCTGTTACCCCACTTTCGACCGAGTTGGCGGCGTTGGCGGAAGCCCTCTTGCAGGCGGGATGTGTGCGTTTTGGTACATTTACCCTCAAATCCGGTTTGCTATCTCCCATTTACATTGATCTACGTCAATTGGTTTCCTACCCTAAGGTGCTGGCACAAGTTAGCCGTGCTTACCTGAGGATATTGCGAGATCTTTCTTTTGACCGCCTGGCGGCATTACCCTATGCGGCGCTTCCCATTGCTACAACGATAAGTCTATTAGGTCACTGGCCGATGATTTACCCGCGCAGAGAGATCAAAGCCTACGGAACCCAAGCCGAAATTGAAGGGGAGTACTACCCTGGGGATCGAGTGGTCGTGATTGATGATTTGGCCACAACCGGGGGCAGCAAATTTGAGGCGATTGAACGCCTAACCCAGGCGGGATTGGTAGTTGAGGATGTGGTGGTGCTGATTGATCGTCAATCTGGGGCGTCTGAAGCCCTTTCAGCCGCAGGGTTTCGCCTGCACGCGGTCTTAACCCTTAGCCAACTGCTGGACTATTGGGAGAGTACAGGGCGTATTCCTGCGGAAAAAATTGCCGAAGTCCGTGAGTTTCTGAAGCGCTCATGAACGTTTATGCGTTGCTTCGTCCGTTGATCTTTCGCCTTTCGCCGGAGACGGCGCACCATGGTGTGATTACGCTTTTGCGCTTAGGGGGGAGCAGTCCACTCACCCGCGCTATGCTTCGTGCGTGGTTTAAGCCCCAGGTGCAAGGGCCGCCGGTACGCGTCATGGGGCTGTCGTTTTGTAATCCACTGGGGTTGGCTGCCGGCTTCGATAAGGACGGTTTGGCGTGGCGGGGGTTGGCGTGCCTGGGATTTGGACACTTGGAACTGGGCACGGTGACCCCTCGTCCTCAACCCGGTAATCCTCCACCTCGAGTTTTCCGTTTGGTAGAGGATCAAGCCATCATTAACCGGATGGGTTTTCCCAGCCGCGGCGCCGACTTTCTAGCACGGCAATTGAGGGGAAAACGCCCTGCGGATGTGGTGATTGGCGTCAATATTGGCAAGAACCGACAAACGCCGCTTGAGGAGGCGGCACAGGATTATCTTTATCTATTCCAGGTCTTTGCCCCGTGGTGTGATTACTTGGCAATTAACGTCAGTTCGCCGAACACTCCTGGGCTGCGCCAGTTGCAGCAGCGCCAGATGTTGGAAGCCCTGTTGCGCCCGCTGGCCGAAGCGCGGGATGACCAAGCACCACACTTGGGACGGCGCATCCCCTTGGTGGTTAAGATTGCCCCGGATCTGGATGATGAGGCTTTGGATGCGGCCTTGGAAGCGATCCTCGGTTGCGGCATGGACGGTGTGATAGTGAGTAATACCACCATTCGGCGGGATGGTTTACGCTCGCCGCTTGCCGGAGAAACAGGGGGCTTGAGCGGACTGCCTCTCAATGACCTCAATACCAACATGATAAGGAAGGTGGTGAAGCGCACCGGAGGTAAGTTGCCGGTGATCGCCAGTGGCGGCGTGATGGGGCCGCATCAAGCGCAAGAGAAACTGGATGCCGGGGCGGTATTGGTGCAACTTTATAGCGGGTTGATTTATGCAGGGCCGGGATTGGTCAAACGCATTCTTGAGTACGGATTGCGCGTGACGTAAGGCGTGAGCGCATGAGCGTTTTCATACACTTTATGTGCCCTGACTAAGCGGAATGAGTCGGGTGGACGCTCTGATGGGGTAAGGCAACCGGTTTGGGCACATCTGATGGGGATTGGTAGTGGACACACGCTACGGCGTGATCGGGTTCTACATCGAACAGGGGAGGGCGATAGACGGCACAAATCTTCTCTGCAACCGGGCAGCGCTCAAAATAAAGGCATCCGTTACGAAATTCCTCGACTTGGCGCTCTAAAAGGCTGATGCCTTTCTCCCATTTGCGATCCATGCGTGGCACAGAGTCCATGAGCATGCGTGTGTAGGGATGTAATGGAGTGTGAAAAATCTTTTCGACCGCACCCTGTTCGACCATATACCCCTTATAAAGAATCACAGCCCGCTCGCTAATGTAATATGCTAGTGAGAGATCATGGGTGATAAATAGAATGGAAAGGCCGCGCGATTTGAGATCGGCCAGCAGATTAAGCACGTCAATGCGGGTCGAGGCATCAAGCATGCTGATAATCTCATCGGCGACCAGAAACTGAATGTCAAGTAGTAGGGCACGGGCAATGAGGAAGCGTTGTAACTGTCCACCACTGAGTTGGTGTGGGTATTTATTCAAGACATGGGCAGGGTTCAACCCAACCGAAGAAAGGGCATGTTCGACCCGTTTTTGCCATTCCGTTGCAGGCACTTCGGGGAAAAATTCTTCGTGAAGCACCTTGAAGATGCGGTCAGCCTTGAAGATTGGATTGTAGGAACTGAACGGATCTTGAAAGACCCCTTGTACCTGACGATAATAGTCTTTCAGTGCATTGCCCTCAAGAGATGAAATATCTGTGCCGTTATACGTGATTTTCCCGGCCGTTACATCCAGCAGGCGCAGGATCATTTTGCCGATGGTGCTTTTACCGCTCCCACTTTCGCCGATCAACGATACAACTTCACCTTGCTTAACCTCAAAACTAACGTTATTCACCGCGAAGAGGGCTTTACCCCCAAAAGCACCAACCCGGTAAACCTTAGAAACATTCTCCAGTTTAAGCATGGGGCTCAAACTCCTTCCAACAGGCTACAAAGTGATTTTTCTCCACCTCGATAAAGGGCGGCTCTTCCAAACAGCGCTCATAAGCCAGAGGACAGCGATCACGGAAACGACAACCGGAAGGGGGATTCAGAAGCAGAGGGGGATTGCCCGGTATGCCCTGTAACCGCTTTTCGGCGTAGCGCACACCAACTTCAGGTAGGGACGAGATAAGCAGTCGCGTATAGGGGTGACGCGGAGATTCGATAATGGATTTCGTAGGAGCCTTTTCAGCCAGAACACCTGCATACATAATGAGGATGGTATCGGCAATTTGGTATAAGATTGAGATATCGTGGGTAATCACGATCAGGTTATTGACAAACTGGCGGTCGCGGAATTCCACCAACATCTCGGCCACGGCTTTCTGTGTGGCTACATCTAACGCTGAAGTAATTTCATCCGCAATCAGAAGGGAGGGGTTGAGCAGGGAAGAAATTACCATGACCATACGCTGCTTCATTCCCCCGGAAAGTTCAATGGGGTACATATTGAGGACATCGTGAGGTAGGGCGACGAGATCCAGTCGTCGTTTTAACTCCGGTATTACTTCCTTGTAATCCACCCCGCGAGATTCGAGCAATTCCTGGGTCATTTTCCCAATCTTCCGGATGGGGTTCATGGCGTTCATGGCATATTGGGGGATTAGCGAAACCTTGCGGAAGCGGTAAGTGTTCATCTTTTCGCTATCCCAAATGGGCAGTTCTTCCCCATCCAAGAGCACGCGCCCGGCGACGTATTTCATCGGTGGAAAGAGCACGATGAGACTGTGCCCCAGCGTTGTCTTGCCGCATCCCGATTCGCCAGCCAAGCCCATGATTTCACCATCGGTGATCTGGAACGTTGCATGTTCTAACGCGTGAACATCCCCACGCAGGGTCTGGTAATAAACCGTCAGATTCTCTACGCTTAAAGCCATGGTTTATATCTCACGTAGTTTAGGATTAAAGATTTCGTCCAATCCCACGTTCATGCTATAAAGAGCACCGACAATGGCTGTAATGGCTAAGCCGGGGGGGACAAACCACCACCACATGCCAAGAGGTAAGGCACCCCATAGGACGGCGTACTGCATCATCAGTCCCAGGGATATCGTATTGGTCGGGCCTAAGCCAATAAAATCCAAGGTGGCGGCGGTGAGAATAGCCCCCCCGAATTGTAGAATGAAGACCAGCACTAAGTAAGACATCATATTGGGGGCAATTTCATCGCGGATGATCCTGAGTGAGGTCATGCCGCTTAATCGGGCTAGATCCACAAAGTCTCGGGAGCGGAGGGAGAACGTTTGCGCACGGATAGCGCGGGCGGCCCAGGGCCAAGCCGTTAATCCAATGAATAGGCATTCCATGAGCAGACTGCGGACTTGTAAGTAGGCGGCAATGATCAGTAGAACGGCTAGGGTGGGAATCACGAGGACAATGTTCGTGAAGGCATTAAGAATTTCATCCACCACGCCGCCGCGGTATCCGGCAGTGAAGCCGATAAGCATCCCCATCAGCGTACCCAATCCACCCCCCAGTAGACCGACGATAAACGTTGCCCGTAAGCCGTGAACGAATTGCGAGAAAACATCCTGCCCGAAAAAGGTCGTGCCAAACCAGTATTTTGCGGAAGGCGGTTCGGCGCCTAGCGGGCTGGCGTAGTCCATCGGGCGATATTTAGCAAACGTAGGTCCAATTAAGGCGAGGAGAAGGAAGCCCAGAATGATCCCACTTCCGATAACGAGTTTCCTGTTGCGCAAGGTGAAATAGAGGAGTTCACTCCGCTTAATCATGCCGACTCTCCCACCATACCCCTTCGTGTGCGTGGGTCAACCACAAGGTAGGCGATGTCAATCATAAAATTGGCGATTAAGACCCCTAAGATAATAAAGAGGAAACAACCCTGAATCAGAAAGTAATCCTGATTCTGGATCGCGGCTAGAAGCAGATAACCGATGCCGGGGTAGGAGAAAACGACCTCGGTAACCAGTGCTCCCGCCACAATAACCCCTAACTTAAGCGCTAAACCGGTAATTTGGGGCAGGATGGCATTGTTGAAGGCGTATCTCCGAATCAGGTGCTTAGGGGCTCCGAGGGCGGTCAGATAACGAGAATATTCGGCCTCTAATTCGTAAATGATCATGTTGCGCATTCCGATCGCCCAACCCCCAAATTCGATGATGAAAAGTGAGGCAAACGGGAGGAACCAGTGGTGAAGCAAATCGAGCAAAAAAGCCCAAGACCAAGTTGGGCGTAAGGAAAAACTATAAGCCCCGGCAATGGGAAACCATCCCAAGACAATTCCGAAGAACCAGGCCAACAGAATGCCCAGCCACATGTAGGGGGTGGCGGTCAAAATGTAACTAAGGGGGAGGATGAAATTATCCAGACGTTTAGCCCGTGCCGCGATAGCCCCAAAATGATTGCCGGCGTACCACCCTAGAAGGATGGATGGAACGAGGAGAAACACGTCGTAGGGAACGGCACGCTTTAGAACATCCACGACCGGGGTGGGAAAAAGATAGGTGCTGATGCCCAGATTGCCCTGGAAGAGTGCTTTCCAAAAGTTGAGATATTGTTGCCACAAGGGAAGATCAAGGCCAAACAGACGTGCGTAATAGTCGTACATCATTTGGATGGCCGAGGCGTTGGAGGCTACCGAGACGCGTGCCAACATGTTGCGAATCGGATCACCGGGCATGAAGCGCGGAATGAGCCAATCAATCGTGACGGCAAGAAAAAATGTCAGCGTGTAAATCAGTATTTTGCGTGTCAAATACCGCCGCATGCAGGGCTCCTGGGGCTGAGGGGATAAAGATATTTTAGTGGGTAAAAACGTTTTAAGATGACGAAAATATTGGGTTGGGATGCCGCTTCCCCTTCTCTGGGAAGCGGCATCCCTCAGACAGTGTGGCTTAAGGCTGTGCTACCGGCTTCAGGTTGATCAAGGTTTGCAGACCGCCCATCTGCCAGTAACCCGACCACGTGGTGGGCAGGGAGACAGGGTTCTTTTCATTCGGCCAATTGGTCCAGGTGGTCTCCGTCCATTGTGCCCATAGACCGTTGTACCACAACGGGATCACCGGCATCTCGGTGAGCATAAGTTCCTGGATCTTGCTGGTTGCGGCCTTCATACCGGCTTCATCCGTGGTCGGTACGCGGGCGAGGGCATCCACCAGGTCGAACATTTGCTGGTTGACGTAGCGCCCGAAGTTACCGGCCTGCATTTGTTCCTGGATCGGGTGCCGGAAGAGCAGGTTGTAGAGCGTCCAGGGTGTATTGCTCATCTGAGCCCAGTTGTTGAGGGTCATGTCGAAGGTGCCGCCTTGCAAGGCTGTGTTCCAGGCGCCGTAATCGGGGTAGGCAGCTTGGATGTTGATCCCGGCGGCCTGTGCGCTGGAGGCGATGATGTCAATGGCCGCCATCCAGTCGGTCCACCCGTTCGGGCAGGTCACCTGGAGTTCAATCTTGGAGCCATCTGGCGCTTCCACGAAACCGTCGCCGTTGACATCCTTATAGCCGGCTTCGGCAAGCATTTGCTTAGCCTTGGCGGTATCGAAGGTGTAACCCAAGCGGGCAATGACGTCCGGGTCATCGTATTTACTCATCGTGGGGAGCAGTCCAGAGGGGCTGGCGGCCTTGACCAGGTTGGCGTAAGCCACATTGACGATAGAAGGCACATCAATCGCGAAGGCAAGGGCGCGGCGGAACTTCGGGTCATCCATAGGTTTCTTGGTGGTGTTCAGGAAGAGCACGGCGGTGTTAGCCGAGAGCATGTAAGGTGCCTTCTCGTAAAAGGTCTTGACGTAGCCCTTCTCGGCCAGGGTGGCGATGCCGGGGAGGAAGTTGTTGCTCAGGTCCAGTTCGCCCTTGACCACCATGCCCAGGGCAACGTTGTTGCTCGACACGCGGATATCCACAATGTATTTAGGTGCCGGTTTGCCAAAGATGGGAATTCCCCACCAATTCTCATTTCGCACCCAGACGTTGCGATCCTCAGCGTGGGTGAGGTACAAATAGGCGCCAGAACCAACCGGTTTTTCATTCGCGCCCGTGGTAATTTCCTCCTCGGTGCGGTTCTCCCATAGGTGTTTGGGAACGATAGGCAGGTTAAAGAGGTAATTTTCCCATTCCTGGTAGAGCGGGTCGTTGAAGGTCAACTTGAGTGTGGTGTCATTCACAATGGTGACGTCGGTCAGGCCGGTATTGGTCCAAAGCGGTGAGAACCACAGGGCGGGATATTTCTTACCCAATTCCAATGTGAATTTGACGTCTTCGGCGGTCAAGGGCTGACCATCGCTCCACGTCAAGCCTTTGCGCAGGGTGACTTCATAGGTAGTGGGGTCCGTCCATTCGCCTTTTTCGGCCAACCAGGGGATGAACTTATCCGTTAGAGGATCATAGTTGAACAGGAACTCATAGACGAACCCAATGGTTCCGGTGGCGTTGGCCAACATTCCCGGCTGGAAGGGGTTCCAGGTCGAGGGTGGACCCCAGGCGGCGCCGCTGACATAGATGGTTTCATTGCGCGGGTAGGTGGTTGGAGCGGCTTGACCGGTGGGCGTTACCTCAACCACCTGGGTTTGGATGACGGTTTTCTCGACCTCCACGGTTTCAATGATTTTCTCGGGAGTGGGGGTGGCTGCCGGACCACAAGCCGCCAAGAGCAGGCTGGCCAGGATCAGCACAGTGAAGACAGATAGGGCAAGCTTACGCATGGTTCCTTTCTCCTTTCTTCCGGTTCACGTACACATGTAGGGGTTTACATTGGGATGACGTGTGGAAAATTTATGGACTTCTCGTGATGAACATCTCCTCCTGGCTGATCACCTCCTCTAAAATTTTTTGAAGAACCATCGCGTTTTGAGAGCGCTCCCAATTCGCGGCAAGAAATTTCATTGCTTATCCCGGACTGCGTCGTTTGAGAGCGCCGCACGAATCGCGTACCACCAGTTCGGTGTCCATAATGACCCGTCGTGGGGGTTGGACGCCGTTTTCAATTAAATCAAGCAAGATCTCAACCGCTTTAAAGCCCAAGGGCGCAATCGGTTGACGTACTGTAGTGAGGGGTGGGGTGGCGGTGGAGGCAAACGGCAGATCGTCGAAACCCACAACCGCAATATCCTCCGGGATGCGCAAGCCGGCTTCGCGAATGGCGCGCATGGCACCGATGGCCATGGCGTCTGAGGCGGCAAAGACGGCATCTGGTCGTGTCGGGAGCAGGCTCTGCATGGCGTAGTAGCCTCCCGCTTCGGTAAAATCTCCTTCCACGATCAGTGATGGATCAACTTTTCGTCCCCGCTCCAGTAGGGCACGGGTATAGCCCTCTTTGCGATCTATGCTTACGGTGGAGTTATCGGGACCGGCAATGGTGGCGATGCGCTGATACCCCAGGCGGATTAAGTGGCTCACCGCATTATAGGCGGCATTGACGTTATCCACATCAATGTAACTGATCCCATCCGGATTGAAGGGGCGGCCGATCACCACCAAGGGGATGTTTGAAGCAAGCAGGCGGTCCATCAATTGGTCCCCAATTTGGCCGGATTGAAGTAGGATGCCGTCCAACAAACCGCGGCGTGAAATGCGTGGGTAGATTTTGGTCTCGTCGTCTGCGCTGCTGACCAGAAAGAGCGCCAAAGTGTAGTTGTAGTGGTTGCAGGCTTGAGCAATTCCCTGCGTTAAGCGCGGAAAATAGGGGTCGCTGAAGAAAGAACTGACGCTCCGTGGCAGCACCAGTCCCAGCATTAGGGAGCGCTGTGAGGCCAGGGTACGCGCGGCCGCATTGGGGTGGTAGCCGGTTTGGCGAATAACCTCTAACACGCGTCGGCGTACTTCTTCACGCACATTGGGATGATCATTGAGGACGCGTGAGACGGTAGAGCGCGAAACACCGGCTTGGCGGGCAATGTCTTCGAGGGTCAGGTTGGACATGGATGACCTGTGGGTGGTGATACAAGGGGCGCCAGGGCAAGATGGTTTTGGAAGCGCTCCCAATTTATTTCATTATAGAAAAATTGTGAACAAAAGTCAATCGGGTTGGACTTAAAATCGGTAAATTAAAATTTTAGTTGAGTCGCCCTGGAGGTTTTAGAGAGATAAATTAGGCTCACAGGGTTTAGATGGTCACAGTTTTGCGGGATGTTAAGGGACAAATCGGGTTGGTGGAAAGAGGAAGATGAAGAGGAACGAGAATTTTTATCAAGGCGAGAGGGGGATTTGCAGGTTTTTAGAAATTTTTGAAAAAAAATTTACCAGGATACGACTTGACTTTGGGTGAATTATGACTAGAATCATAAAAACCTTTAAATACTTTAGAACCTGATTCGATGATGACCAAAAGAGTAAAAATTGCGGAAATTGCTCATCGTTGCGGTGTTTCGGTTTCCACCGTTTCTCTGGTTTTGAATAATCGCCCTGGTGTGGCTCAGGAGACACGCGAACGAGTGCTGGCTGTAGCGGCGGAATTGGGATATCCGATCAACTCGTCGTCTTCCAAAGATCGCGAGTCCCCGCTTTCCACCCTGCGTATGCTGGTTAAATTAGACCCAGACTTGGCTCCGCAGGCCAACCCATTCTATTCCAAAGTGATTTTGGGGATTGAGGAAGCTTGCCGCCATAAAGGGATCAATCTGCTGTTTGCCTCACTGCCGGTGGATGAGAACAATCAACCGCTTGAAATTTCTCCCCAATGGCTTAGCGGGAATCCCGATGGGCTTCTGCTGGTGGGGGTTTATGTGAACGAGACCTTTATGGATTTGTTAGCTCAATATGCCGGGCCGGTCGTTCTGGTAGATAGCTACGCGGTTCGTGAAGAATTTGACGCCGTGCTCTCGGATAATTTCCGCGCGGCTTACCAAGCCGTGGAATATTTGATCGCCAAAGGGCACCAGCATATTGGGTTGGTTGGGGGAGACGAGCGGTGTTATCCCAGCCTACGCGATCGCCGCAATGGCTATCTACGCGCGCTTAAAGAGCACGGAATTTCGCACACCTACCTCGCTAATTTCAATATCAGCCGGTCACGAGGTTTTGAAGAAACCATTGCGTTGCTCAAAGCGCATCCTCAGATCAGCGCCCTTTTCTGCCTCAACGATGAAGTGGCCAATGCCGCCGTTCGTGCGGCTCAGAACCTGGGACGACGCGTGCCGGAAGACCTTGCGGTGATCGGTTATGACGATACCTATATTGCTACTCATACCCATCCGACGCTAACCACCCTACATGTGGACACATTGGCTATGGGACGGGCCGCGGTGGAGTTGTTGGAACTGCGACGCCAACATCCCGATGCGGCACGGATGACACTGCTCATTCATCCCGTTTTGGTGGAGCGGGAATCGGTGACGGCATTAACTGTGCACAAGGAGATGGTTAAGCCATGAACATGTCTGCTTTACCTAACATTCCCTGGGAAGATCGCCCGCCGGGGTGCTCGGATGTCGTTTGGCGTTACAGCGGCAATCCCATTATTCCACGTCATCTCATCCCTTCAGCGAATAGCATCTTTAACAGCGCGGTCGTGCCCTTCAACGGGCATTTTGCAGGGGTATTTCGTTGCGATAACAAAAAGCGTGAGATGAATCTACATCGTGGTTTCAGCGCGGACGGCATTCATTGGCAATTGGACGATGCCCCGATCACCTGGCAATGCAAGGATGCGGAATTAGCCCAGTTCGAACACCGCTATGACCCGCGTGTCGTGTGGCTGGAAGATCGCTATTATGTGACTTGGTGTAACGGTTATCATGGCCCTACGATTGGTGTGGGATATACGTTTGATTTTGAAACTTTTTACTTTTTGGAGAACGCTTTCCTCCCCTATAACCGCAACGGGGTGCTCTTCCCGCGCAAAATCAACGGCTACTACATGATGCTGAGTCGCCCCAGCGACCGCGGGCACACGCCCTTTGGGGATATTTTTATCAGTCAAAGCCCGGATCTAATCCACTGGGGACAACATCGCTTTGTGATGAGCCCCAAGGGGGGATGGCAAAGCACGAAAATCGGTGCCGGCCCAATCCCGATTGAAACCCGTGAGGGCTGGTTGCTTTTCTATCATGGGGTGCTTACCTCGTGTAACGGTTTTGTCTATTCCTTTGGAGCGGCGTTGCTCGACCTTGACCAACCCTGGAAGGTTATTGCACGCGGGGGGCCGTATCTTATGTCTCCGCAGACCCTTTACGAATGTGTCGGCGATGTGCCCAATGTGGTTTTCCCCTGTGCGACGCTTTATGATCCGCCCACAGGTCGCCTGGCCATTTACTATGGGGCGGCCGACACAGTGACCGCATTAGCATTTGCCTACTTAGACGAAGTAATAGAATTTATCAAGACCACCAGTGAAATTTAGTTTTTGAAAAAGGCGGATAAAACAAGGTGTAGTAACCAAGCGGTGAACAACCATCACCGTTTGGTGTTTTTATAAAGGGGGATGTGCAACCTTGGATTCGAAATCGCGTAGATTAGGATTGGTGGAGTCTTTCTATCACGCTTTCGGGAGTTGCGATGATCCGGGTGCAAAATCTTACCAAGCGTTTTGATCATCTGACTGCTGTAGATGACCTCACGTTTGAAGTCAGAGCGGGGGAGATTTTCAGCCTACTTGGCCCGAACGGGGCGGGGAAAACTACGACTATTTCAATCCTTGCGACGTTGTTGTTACCGACCTCAGGCGAGGCTTGGATTGGCGGCTATTCGATCCTAAAACACCCTCTGGAAGTACGCCGCCTGATTGGGGTGGTGCCCCAGGAAATTGCCCTTTATCAAGATCTGAGCGGCTATGAAAACTTATGGTTCTGGGGACAGATGTATGGATTGAAAGGAAGAGAACTACGCCAGCGGATTCACTCAACCTTAGAACAAGTGGGGCTCAGCGAAAAGGCCGATCACAAAGTGCGCACCTATTCGGGTGGAATGAAACGCCGCCTGAACCTGGCGGCAGGGTTGTTGCATCGCCCCCAGGTGCTTTTTCTGGATGAGCCTACGGTAGGGATTGACCCGCAGTCCCGGCGCGCGATTCTGGACTTTGTCAAGTCTCTCAACCGTGAGGGAATCACGATCCTTTATACCACTCACTACATGGAAGAAGCCCAGGAACTTTCCCATCGAGTGGGCATCATGGATCACGGAAGATTGATTGCATTGGGGACGCAGTCAGAACTCTTACAACAGGTGGGTGAATATGATACCCTGATACTAACCTTTGAGGATGATTTGAATCCCCAACCCCCATTGGAGGCATTGCAGCGTTTACCGGGTGTAATCAACGTGCTTCAAGAGGATCACCGTCTAAAAGTGCTCACCCGTACCTCGGGAGAAATTTTGCCTCATCTCATTGCTGTGTGTTTAGAGCATGGTGTGCGCATCCGCGGTGTAGAAATCATCGAACCCAATCTTGAGGCCGTCTTCTTAAAACTGACCGGTCGTGCGCTAAGGGATTAGGGAGGACGAGGATGCGGCGGATTCTGCTCATCGCGTTCAAGGATTTGCTTTTGATCATTCGGGATCGTTCAACCGTATTGATGATCTTGATTGGGCCATTTTTGTTGACACTTGGGATGGGATTGATCAGCGGTCAGATGGGAGGGAGCGCAAGTCCATCAAGTGGTCCCAGCGACATCCCGGTGGTGATCGTGAATCAGGATGGTCAGAGCCTGGGAAATGCTTTGGTGAATGTGCTTTCTTCACCCGAATTAGCGACCTTGCTCGAGCCTGGCTTGGTTTCGGATGTAGAGGAGGCTAAACAACAGGTTGAAGAGGATCAAGCGGCAGCAGCGATCATTATCCCGGCAGGCTTTACCCGGAGTTTGATCCCACCTGCAGGGGAATGGCAAGCATGGTTGCCTTCATCATCATCCAACATCCCCCTTCAGATTTATGCTAATCCCGGGCGTCCCAACAGCGTCGCCGTTGTTGAGAGCATTGTGCGCGAGTTCCTCTTTCGGGTGGAAAAGGGACGCATCCTGGGCTGGACGGCAATCGCCCCATTGGTGGCGAAGGGGGTGATTCAACCCGCGCAAGCCGAAGACGTGGGACGCGCGTGGGGCGAATCCCAGGCATGGTCAGGCGTGGAAAAGGATTTGATCCGGGTGGTCATTACCGAAGGCGAAGCAACCCGCCCTCGTGACCTAAATGTGATGGCTTCAATGGCGCCGGGGATGGCACTGCTCTTCTTGATGTTCACCGCGACGTTCGGCGCCCGCTCGCTATTGGTCGAGCACCGCCAGCAGACGTTGCAGCGACTGATGATCACTCCAACCCTGCCGCATCAGATCTTGCTTGGGAAGGGCATTGGGGTTTACCTGAGTGGGGTCGTCCAGCAGGTGTTGTTGATCGGCGTCTCAACGTGGTTTTTTGCCTTGAACTGGGGGGACGCTTGGGGCGTCCTGGCGTTAATTTTGTGTGCCTCATTGGCTGCGGTGGGCTGGGGGTTATTCATCGCTGCGCTAGCGCGTACCCCGGCTCAGGTTGCTTCCGCCGGTACAGCGCTGATGTTGGTCTTCGGGTTGTTGGGCGGCAGTTTTGTGGATCTGGGAGATATGCCGCCCGCGTTATATGTCCTGAGCCGCCTCACCCCGAATGCCTGGGGATTGGACGGGTATGCGATTCTGGCTGGTGGCGGATCGCTGAGCCAGATTGCTCAACCTCTGTTGGCCCTGCTGCTCATGGGTGTTGTATTGATCACCCTGGCTGGAATGGTTCTGATGCGTTCACGTCGTTTCGCTCAGGTTTAATGAGGAAGCATTATGCGCCAAATTCTTGCCATCATCCGTAAAGACGTGTTACTTCGTTTTGCCTCACCCAGTGAGTGGCTGTTCTTCATCCTTTTGCCAATTCTGTTTACCTTTGTGTTGGGCATGGGGAACTATGGATCGGATGGGAAGGTGACCCTCTTAGTTGTTAACGAAGCCAAAAATGAAATCTCAGCCCGGATGATTGAGGCTCTGAAGGATGCGCCGGGCGTGCAGCCAGAGGTGGTAAGCCGCGCTGAAGCCGAGGAACGCTTTTTAGCCCGCAAAGCATCTTTTTGGTTATACCTGCCACCTGACCTCACCGCAGAGCGATTGATGAACGGTGAACAGGTACGGCTCTTGCTTTATCAGCAGCCGAATAACCTGCGGGCTTTAGCGGTACAACGTGCGGTGCAAGCGGCGGTGGGTGGGGAGAGCCTGCCATTTGAAGCGGCTCATGAGGCGGTGGCGTTGGCCGAACAGTACGGCATCTTTGCTGCAGAGGCAGAGCGCCTGCAGTACTTTAATGAGGCCCTTCAATTGGCTCGCGCATTGTGGTTGCAAACTCCAGACCGGTTGGAGGTGAGCCGCCCTTCAAGCGCGCCAGTTTACGATCCACGCGCTCAGGCCTCTGCCGGTCAGCTCATTACCTGGGTCTTCATCCCCCTCTTTGGGATTTCGGCACTGCTGGCGTATGAGCGCAATACCGGTACGTTACCCCGTGTAATGACCACACCCACCCCTCGGGCTGTTTTTCTGCTCGGCACCATAGGCGGTCAGGTGCTGATGGCCTTGGTGCAGATGGGGTTGCTGGTGGGGTTTGGGGTGCTGGGGCTGAAATTGTCTTGGGCGCGTGATCCCTTGGTGTTAGTTTTGTTATTGTTGACCTCGGCCTTGGCAGCAGGAGCGATTGGCGTTTTCATGGGTACGTGGGTTAGAAACGAAGCCCAAGCCAATAATCTGAGCATCCTGATGGGCATGGTGATGGCGTTATTAGGCGGATGTTGGTATCCCTTGGAGTTCTTCCCTGCGCCGGTGAAAACGGTCGTTCATGTACTGCCGACCACCTGGGCTCTGGAAGGCATGGTCAACTATCTTACGCGCGGGAGCACCTTGCGGGACCTATTCCCACAGTTGGCAGTCTTAACGGGATTTGCGGTGATATTTTTCGCCCTGGGATTTTGGCGATTAAAGCGAGAGGCGTAGAAAAAGAGCCCCGCAAGCGGAGAGCGGGGCTCTGGATCATAAGCCCTATTGGGATGATTTTGCCATTTCCAGGATGCGAGTGGTAAAGGCATTCGTGATATCCGTCGAGGGTAAGACATTGTATTGGTGGAGCATGTCGGCCAGGGCTTGCCATTGGGCTTGAGTCTGCCAACCCCAACCATGTTCGCGGGTGGTCTCGCTCTGGGCATCCTTCAATTCGGTTTCTAACATGTAACGCATGTGATCCGGATTGGTCTCCGGTCCGGTGTACTTCAACACGATTTGTACGGCTTCCTCAGGATGCTGGGCGGCATAGTCAATCCCGCGCAGTGCCGCTCGCAAGAAGCGCGCCAGCACGTCGGGTTGTTCCCGGAGCAGAGACTCGCTGGTTACATAGGTCAGCCCGAGGGTGGGCACACCATAATCGGCGGCGTCCCACAGCGTGATTTCATAGCCCCAGGAACGCAACAAGAAGGGTTCATTGGATTTAAACAGAGGATAAACATCCACTTTGCCTTCCACCAATAAGCGTGGGTCAAACCCTACATTGACCAGATTGACCTTATTAACATCAGCCCCTGCGGCATGCAGTAAGGCAAACAGATCCGGGGGCGGCGTGCCTTTGTATCCCACCAAATGACCTTCCCAGTCTTTGGGGGTGACCATGCCCGACTCTTTGAGCGCGGCGAAAGCTTGCTGGCCGCGCTGTCCGATCAGCGCAATGGAGACCAAAGGCAGGCCGGGATCGGCGCGGCGCTGTAATAACACCGCGGCGTCCTGGGTAGTGACTTGGACCTTTCCGGCGGCTAATAACTGCAGATGCTGACCCTGGCCGGGCGAGTGTTCGATGGTGACGTCCAATCCCTCGGCTTCAAAGTATCCTTTTTCTTTGGCCACATAAGCCCCTACAAAGGGTAAATTGGCTTGGGGTTTATACCCGGCCATAAACGTGAGCGCGGTGCGGGGTGGGGTGGGGGTTGTAGGCGGTGCTGAGGGCTGGCAAGCAACGATCAAGAGGATTGAAAAGAGAACGAGAAGAAGCAGGGAAGAGCGGCGTATCATGGATAAAAAACCTCCGTGAGTGATGTGGTTAGGATGAGGTGTACCAAAACACCAGGCGTTTTTCAGCCTGGGTGGTTACCTGATAGAGGAGCATTCCCGCCGTTGCCAGGATAAAGATAGCGGCAAAGAGATGGGGGAGATTCAGGTTGGTGTAGGCCAGCCACATCAAGCGCCCTAATCCACCTGAAGCGCCGGTCCACTCGGCGACGATTGCACCGATCAATGCCAAGGGGGTGCTGACTTTGAGTGCGGCAAACACATAGGGCAGGCTGTGCGGCAGTCGCAGATGCCACAAAAGTTCCCAGCGGTTAGCCTGCCAGGCATGGAACAGATCCAACAGACTCGGGGTAATGGTTTGTAATCCAACCAGAACGTTGACCAGCACGGGGAAAAAAGTCACCAGGGCGGTGATGATGACCTTGGGCTGCCAGCCGAACCCCAGCCAAATGGTCAGCAGGGGGGCGATGGCCACCAGAGGCGTGGATTTGACCAGGATGGCCAGACTCATAACGCCGTGTTCGAGACCGGGCCAGAAGGTGACCAGGATGGCAATGAGAACCCCGACGCAGGTTCCGATAAGGAGCCCCAGCAGGGCTTCACCGAAGGTGATCAGCGACGCCTGAAGATAGGTCGAGAGGTTTTGAATCAGGGTGCGGAGGATAAGGCTGGGGGCGGGTAAGAGGTAGGGGGGAACATTCCCCACCCGAACGCCCACTTCCCAGGCAGAGAGGGCGCCTACAATGAGTCCCCAGGTGATCAGTTTGCTACGTGTTGAACCAGTCATTGGACGCGCTTTCTTGACCGTTGGCATGAAAGAGTGACTTTCTGAGTTGGGTAACATAAGTGGCAAATCGGGGGTGATTTTCGTCGCGAGGGCGAGGGAGTTCTACCCCGATGTCCGCTGCAATTTGGGCCGGGCGGGGTGAGAGCACGAGGATGCGGTCGGCAAGTCGGACCACCTCATAAATGTGGTGGGTTACCCACAGGATGGTGGGTTTCAGCCACTGCCAGAGATCCAAGAGGGTATTACTGAGGTTTTCCCGCGTTAATTCATCCAGCGCCGAAAAAGGCTCATCCATTAGCCAAATGGACGCCCCTTGAACCAACAAGCGGGCCAGGGCGACGCGCTGTTGCATGCCGCCTGAAAGGTGCTGTGGATACTCATGGATGTAATCCCCTAACCCGACGCGGCTCAGGGCTTCCTCGGGGCTCATGAGTGGCGGTGTGCCGTTGCGCGCGAACCTCAAAGCCAGTGCCACATTCTGATAGGCGGTGAGCCAGGGTAACAGGGCGGGGGACTGTGCCATCCAAGCCACGGTGTGAATTCGAGAGCGCCCATTGGAGACAGCGCCGTTGAAGGTGATCTGCCCCTGAGTAGGATGTAACAGCCCGGCCAGCAAGCGCAACAAGGTGGATTTGCCACAGCCACTTTGACCGATGATGGCTACAAACTGCCCGGAGGGGATATCAAGCGTGAGCCCCTGGAGCACCGGTTGGTCGTGATTAGGATATAAGAAAGTTAGATCCTTGAGGTGAACGTCCATGGGTGCAAAGTTCAGGGTGAGGTGAGGGGAGAGGCGAGGCCGCGCCAGCCGCGCAGGTACTCGACGTCAATGCGAAAGACCTCGGCTACCTGGTTGAGGTAGGGTTGGGCTAAGTCGCGTCCTAGGTAGCGCCGGGCGAGACGATTGAGCAGGCGGTGCAGGTCTGGTGGGTCCATCTCGGTGACCGGCCTTGCCTGCCCGCGCGCAACGACGCGGCGCAGAGGGGGCCAGGGTTCGTCAACGGTCAGGGAGACGGCCGGGTTTTGGCGGACGTAGTCGGGCCAGCGTGAACCCTGCCAAGCGATGACGGTGAAGGCATGGCCGTCCCATTCCTGCCAAAGGGGAATCACGTGGGGCTGGCCGTCGGGGCGCACACAGGCCAGACGGGCCGAGACCGGGCCGCGGAGAAACGCTTCGATTTGGGCCGGGGTTAGCGGTTCTAAGGGCTGAAGTTCGGAGATCGGATAGGGAGCGAAGGGTGAATAGGTCAGGGCGCCCAGCCGGTGGGAGATGCGCGCAGCCAGGTTGCGTAAATCGCTACCCAGTTGGTGGTAAAGGGTGTGAGGTTGCCAGCGGTAGGCCAGGGCGCTCAGCACCACCGCGGCGCGGGGTTGAAACCCATCCGGGCAGATGGGCGCGGCCAGGTCAAGGGTCTCGGTGGTTGTTGCCAATGCCAAGCCGTCCTCAATACTGACCGGGGTTGAAGAAGGGGCAAATAGGGCCTGAGCGGCTTCTAGATGGGGGTAAATTTTTCCCACCTGGAAGACCCGGCGGGCTTCATGACTACCTTCGGCCTGCGCCAGGACAAGCAGACCCTCGGAGACGGGGATGACCAGCGCCACCGTCTCGGGCCAGGCTCCCTGGGCGCTTTCCTGATAAAAGGCGGCCAGAAGTTCCTGCTGGCTGAGGTCGCTCCGTGCCTGCCAGGCGAGGAGGCGCGGGCCGGGCAGGTAGCGCCCGCGTTTCTCGGATTGATCCAGGTAGCCCAGCGTTTTGAGGGTCTTGAGGAGGATGAAGAGCGAGGAACGCGAGAGGCCCAATTTCTGCAGCAGATCCTGGGGGGTTAACCCCTCGGGGTGGGCGAGGACGGTTTCAATGAGGCGCAGGGTGCGCTCGGCACTGCGGGCGAGGGTCAGGTCTTCCATATCATCGTCTCGAATTATGGACTTGAGTTTATTATAGTGGACTTTAGTGCGAAGTCAAGGGGATCGCCAGAGATGAAGGTTTGGAGAAGGTGTGAGAAGATTTGTGATTCCGAGGCGACAACTTGCGCACTATTAACAGAAATGAGCACAAATATGGTTTGATTTAATCAAAATGATTGAATTGGTTGATCTTTTCTGCTATATTTGAGAAGGAAAGAATTTACTCCCTTTGTCCGAGGCAGGGGTGGCCGATTATCAGAGTGAAATCTTAGAGTATCTGGCTCGCTACGAATTGGCTTCGGTTGAGGACTTAAGCCGATACTTAAAGGTTTCACCCTCCACGATCAGGCGACATCTTGCCCAGTTGCAGGATAAGGGTTTGATTGTTCGCACCCATGGTGGGGCTACATTGCCCCATCCTATCCGTTATGATCCCCAGTTTGATAGCCGGGCATCGCGCCAGGCAGAAGCAAAACATTTAATTGCCCTAGCCGCACGATCTTTGGTTTCTCCCAATCAAGTGATAGGCATCAGTGGCGGAACAACCTGTACAGAATTTAGCCGCTTAATTCGGGGGGTAAAAAACTTAACGGTGGTGACCAATGCTGTTAATGTGGCAATGGAACTGCGCGGCGCAGAAAATATGCGTGTTCTCCTTACAGGGGGATTGCTCAACCAAAACTCATATGAGCTGATCGGCAATTTGGTGACCGAGACCTTGAAAAATGTCCATTTGGATGTCGCCTTCCTAGGAGTAAGTGGTATAGATTTGTCCTTTGGGTTTTCGATGTCCGATGAATCGGAGGCTGTGGCGGGGCGTGCTTTTATGAACTCTGCGTCTCGCACGGTAATCCTTGCCGATCACACTAAAATCGGTAAGACCACATTTGCTCGGTTGTGCGCCATTAATGAGGTGCATTTATTAATTACGGATGAGGGGATTACCTCTCAACAGCTTACGGCGTTAAAGAAAACGGGCTTGAAGGTTTGGGTTGTTTCATCCAGAGATGAGTTAATGAGAAAAAATATTCAGTGCGAGGGAATGTAATCTTTATGGAAAATTTGTCTTTTACTTTTCAGGAAATTTTATCTCAACCTGAAATCTGGCAGAGGACAATCCACCGTCTTAACCAGATTTGTTTGAATTTTTCCCCAAAATTTGAAGGGTACGATCAAATTCTGTTCACAGGTTGTGGCTCTACTTACTACCTCTCTCTTTGGGCTTCCCGTTGGTGTGAAATGCGTCGGGGGGTTTTAAGCCGGGCTGTGCCTTCGTCAGATTTGCTGTTATTTCCCTCTTCGTGGTTACATCAGAACAAGCGCACTCTTCTGGTTGCCATCTCTCGCTCGGCGCGAACGACGGAAACGATCCGGGCGGTTGAGCAATTCCAGGCTCGGGGTTATGGGGATTGCGTCGTAGTAACCTGCTATCCTGACCAGCCATTGGCAAAGTTGAGTCCCTGGGTTTTGGGTGTTCCGGATGCTGGTGAGAATAGCGTGGTTCAAACCCGTTCGTTTTCCAATATGATGCTCGCGGTAGCGGGTCTGATTGAGCAAGGCATTCCTCCCAGTTTGGCGACGTTTTATATGGATGAGGGAACAAGAGTTTTAAGGGAGTCGCTCACGCTTGCTGAGTTTTTAGGCTCGTCTCATAGCGTTACCAAATTCGTTTTCCTGGGAAGTGGACCGTTTTATGGGTTAGCCAGTGAGGCCATGCTGAAAGGAAAAGAAATGTCCCTCACGCAAACTGAGGCGTTTCATTTTATGGAATTTCGTCATGGCCCAATCTCCACGGCGGATCGGCAAACGCTGGTCGTAGGTTTGCTAAGTGAAGAGGGGTTAAATTATGAATTGGAGGTACTGAAAGATGTCCGTGCGTTGGGGGCTTATGTTGTAGTCCTCTCTGCGGTAGGGCATCCTTCAATAATGGAGATTGTGGACAACGCTCTCATTTTTGAGAATGTGCCTTCTTCGTTGTGGGGTTCTCCACTCTATCTGCCGTTTCTTCAACTTTTGGCTTACTACCGTGCTGTGTCAAAAGGTCTTGACCCAGATCATCCCATTCACTTGCAAGCCGTAGTGGAGTTGCAATGAGTTACCCTGAGATGCCCCCTTCTTATCGTCTTAAAGATCTTGTTTCCTCTCAAACTGTACGAGCCAAGATGACCGTCAGGGATTGGGAAGAAGCAACGGAGATCGCCGGTTCGTTGCTGATAAAGTCCGGCGTGGCTCTACCAGAATACATTGTTGCTATGAAGCGTGTCCTGAAAGAGATGGGGCCTTATGCCGTTATCGCGCCTGGAATTGTGTTACTCCACGCTCGTCCGGAAGACGGGGTTCTTAAGCCCGGTTTAGCATTGGTGACCTTGTCAACCCCGGTGAATTTTGGCCACACGGAAAACGACCCGGTTGATCTTGTTTTTGCGCTGGCTGCGACCGATAAGACCTCTCATCTTCAAGGTTTGCAAGAATTGGCCCAACTTCTCTCCGATGGGGACGTACTCAAAGGATTAAGGTCCGCCCAGACGGATGAGGAATTGCTGAAAATTGTGCATTCATCTTGAACACCACCTAAAAAGGAGAGAGAGCATGAAAATCGCGACATTGTGTGGGATGGGATTTGGTACCAGTATGATGTTAAAACTCTTTATTGATGAAATTCTTAAGGCGGAGGGGATAAAGGCTGAAGTTATTCCTTGGGATCTGGGTTCGTTCAAGGGGCAAAATGCTGATCTGATAGTAGCCCCCACAGATATGGAGCAGCATTTGCGGTCGGCATCCGGAAAAGTGGTCTTAATCAAGAACCTGGTAGACAAAGAGGAAATCAAAGAGAAGGTTTTAGCTGCCGTCCGCGAATTCTTGCAAGGAAAGTAATCGGAAAGGAGGTGAGGTAAAAAGGCTCGAGAGACACATCTTTTAATCAGTGGGGTTCGATCAGGGGGGCCGCTAGTTCCTCATATATTCTGATTCCGGCAGGAGGTCGAAATGGGAGTGCTGCAATTTCTAATTGAGTTGATAAAGTTACCGGCTTTTGTGCTGGGCTTTATCGCTATGGTCGGTTTGATCCTCCAGAAAAAATCGTTTGGTGAGGTTCTGGTTGGGACCATCAAGACCATTTTGGGTTTGCTCATCATGAGCGTCGGTATTGGGGCGCTGATTAATGCCTTGGTTCCCATCCAGTCTATGTTTGAAGTGGGTATTCCAGCCGGAGGATTTCAAACCTTTGTGACCTTTGACGAAGGAGTTGTCAGCGCGGTTCAAAGTGCCAACGTTGGTGATATCGGTGCGGCTATCGCGTGGACAATGCTTTTCGGCTACATCATTCACATCCTTTTAGCCCGTTTTACTCCCTTCCGCTACATCTATCTAACCGGTCACATGATCTGGATCCACGCGGGTGCCTTTGCTATCCTTTTCCATTCTTTTGGCTTATCACTGTTCTGGACAGTAGCACTGGCCTCAATTGTGGATGGGCTATATATGACCCTGGCGCCTGCCTTAGCGCAACCGGTGATGCGAAAAATCACGGGTAGTGACAATATCGCCTTCGGTCATGGGCAGACGTTATTGAACATGCTGGGTGCGTGGGTCGGTAAACTCATTGGCAACCCTGAGGATTCAGCCGAGAACATCAAAGTCCCTGAAGGGTTGAATTTCTTCCGCGATATGGCGCTCTCGATCTCATTGGTGATGCTGGTGGTCACGCTCATCGGCGCCATTCTGGCATTGTCCCAGATTGGTGTGGCTGGCTTTCAGGAAAAGATCAGCAACGGTCAGAACTGGCTCGTTTTCTCCATCCTTCAAGCCTTAGGGTTCACGGCCGGGGTGCTTGTTTTGCTCCAGGGTGTCCGCATGCTGATCGGTGAAATCGTTCCTGCATTCAAGGGGATCGCGGAGAAGGCCATTCCCGGTGCCAAGCCGGCCTTGGATTGCCCGGTTATCTACCCCTTTGCACCTAACTCGCTGATCATCGGATTGATCTCGGGTACTATTGGTCAGGTGCTGGGAATGGTGGTGCTGGCGCTGATCGGTTGGCCGGTGCCGCTCCCAAGCATGATCGCTGCCTTCTTTGCCAGCGGCGCTGGGGCCATCTTCGGCAATGCTACTGGTGGCCAGCGTGGGGCTTGGGCTGGTGGTTTCCTGTGGGGATTTGTAGGATGGTTCCTGATTAGTTTTGCCTACAAATTCCAGGTCTTTGGCGATTTGGCGGCCATGGGGGCTACTGGGCTAGGCTTCACGGTACCGGATGCCATTGTTCCCGGCATCGTGATCTGGGCTATTGCCAAGTTGTTGGGTATCTAAGACTCTCTGAGGGAAAGAAAGGCTCGAGGAAGGGACAATACCTTCCTCGAGCCTTGCCAAGATGGGAATGTGTTATGCGTACATGGATTCGAGGTGGAGTCGTTCTGACTCCAGAACGAGAGTTGACACACCATGCGGTGGTGATTGAGGAAGGAAAAATTGTAGCCATAGAGCCTGAAGGGGTTCAACCTGGGCCTGGGGATGCCGTGATTGATGCCCATGGTTTATGGGTGGTGCCCGGCATGATAGATATCCATATCCATGGGATTGGTGGGGCTGATACCATGGATGCTACCGGGGAAGCGTTGCAGAAAATGGCTCATTTTCTCGTCCGGCATGGGGTCACTGCATTTCTACCTACCACCGTATCTGCTTCCCGTTCTTCGACTTGGATGGCAATCCGGGCAGTTGAAAGTTATTCCTCAACCGCAATGGGAGCCCAATGTTTAGGAATACACTTAGAGGGTCCTTATCTGAATCCCAATTACTCTGGTGCTCAACCGCCTGAGCATTTACGGTCTGTTGATCCCCAAGAGTATCAAGAATGGTTGAAGAGCGAGGTAGTACGATTGGTTACTTTAGCGCCTGAATTGGAGGGAGCGCCGGAGTTTATCTCTGCAGGGCGTACCCGAGGCGTATATTTTGCGGCTGGTCATAGTGGTGCTGATTATGACCGCATGATGCTCGCTGTGTCCCATGGGCTTTCTCAAGCAACGCATTTGTTTAATGGAATGCCCTCTTATCATCATCGTCAGCCAGGTATCATAGGGGCTGTTCTGGATTGTGAGGCTATTATTCCACAACTTATCGTGGATGGCATCCACCTTCATCCTGCAACCGTGCGGTTGGTGGTTAAAGCCAAGGGGCCTGATCGAGTTATCCTGATCTCGGATGCGATGCGGGCAACTGGACTACCGGATGGTCAATATTCTCTAGGTGATCAACTGGTGGAAGTAAAAAATGGCATTGCCCGCACACTCAAAGGAGGGCTGGCAGGTAGCACGCTCACACTTGACGCGGCGTTGAGAAATGCTTTGCAGTTTACCGGATTGAGTCTCCGTGACGTGCTTCCTATGGTAACAAGTGTACCGGCCAAGGCGATTGGGCTGAACCACAAAGGGGGCATCAAGCCTGGGGCCGATGCAGATATTGTTCTCTTAGATGGCAACCTTGAAGTTAGTCTAACCATGGTCAGGGGTGTGGTGGCTTACAGAAGATATTCTGAAAATTCTCAACCCTAACAGAGAAAGGAGTGTTTTGGGAGAATGTCCACTTTTGCGTTCGATTACCTGAGCGAATTGATTAAGCGAATTGAGCGAATTCGAGATGAAGAAGGAGAAGCATTGCAACAAGCGGCAAAACTCATGGCAGATGCCATTGAAGGAGGGCATAGCCTGTTTGCGTTTGGTTGCACTCACTCTTCACTGCCGATTCAAGATTTAGTTTATCGCGCAGGTGGGTTGATGTTAATCAATCCCATCCTTGCACCGGGAATTGCTTCGTTGGATGTTCACCCGGCTACACTGTCATCCGCTATGGAACAGATGACGGGATATGCGAAAGTGATCCTGGATAACACCCCGATTCACGCGGGCGATGTCCTTATTCTCGTCTCCGTATCGGGTAGAAACGCAGTTCCGATTGAAATGGCCCAGATTGCACGTGAGCGCGGAATCAAAGTGATCGGTGTTACCTCGGTTGAGTATACGGAAGCAGTGACTTCGCGCCACCCGAGCGGCAAGAAAATGCGCGATTTCGCGGATATCGTCTTGGATAATAAAGCGCCCAAGGGCGATGCTGTGCTCTCAGATCCACGCGTGCCGCAAAAGTTTGTTCCTGTATCTGGGGCAACATCCATTGCCCTTCTCCAAGCCCTTGTGGCTGCAACTGTTGAAGAATTGCTTGCACGAGGCATCACGCCACCGGTACTTTTGGCGGCAAATGTTGACGGTGGAGCAGAATATAACGCACGATTGTTTGCTCAATATCGGGATCGCATCCATTACTTGTAGATTCAGAGCCGCCTACATACAAGAATGCGCCTGCGGTAGACCGCAGGCGCATTGCCTTTATCTATAGAGAGCGCGTTGATTTGTGTCGTACCCTTGCGGCTATCGCAGTATAAACGAGAGGATGATCAGGATGACGAAGAAAGTGCCGGCCAGCGTCCCGATGCGCTTGAGGTCGCGGATGACATACGAATAATCGGGGTTGAATTCGGCACTGCTAGCACCGCTGCGGGGGGTAGGACTGGGCCGTGCCTCAACCGGCCGGGCGGCGGGGGCAGCGGGGCGTTGAGAAGATGCAGGCGATGAAACGCGGCGTTTTTGCTTCTTGCTCATGGTTAATCTCCCAAGTAAGTGAACTGGTTTATTCTTGCAACCGAGCGGTCACGACGATACGCTGGTTATCCACCATATAAGGATAACACGAAATCAGGGTCACGATGGGTTCCTGCGTAGGTGCCATGACCTCAACTCGGGTTGGCTCGACAATTTGAGTCTGTTGCACGATGTACACATACGCCCGTTGGTTACTGTAAAGGATGACCTGATCGCCGGGCTTGAGTTTGTCCAGGTCGCGGAAGATCTCGCCGAAGATGTCGTTGTGAGCCGAAAGGACGATATTACCCCGCTGGCCAGGATTGGGCGTTCCTAGGCGCTGGCCGACCCCTTTTTTCAACTGCTCCCAACCATCGCCTTGCACTACCGGTGCATCCACTTTAATCGCCGGGATTTGAATGCGGATGGCCTGCTCCACGCTGGGGGTTGGGGTGGGCAAATCCGGCAGTGAGAGCATGACCGGGCGCAGGTGTTCGGGGATTTCGGCATCGTTAGGGCGCGGCCCGCCGGGGGCGTTGGGCGGGGTATGCCCGCCCGGCAAGACGATGGCGGTGATGGCTGGGGTGGGGGTTAAGGTGGGCTGATTGATCATCGCCACCACTTCGCGATTGAGGTCGCGAATGAGGGTGAACCCATTTAGCAAGACAAAGGCCAAGCCAAGGACGGCCAGAATCTCAATGGCCAACAGCAGGCGGTCTAGCCGGGAGCGCTTGGGATTGTCGGCGACCGGGGAGGCCTCTTCGCTGAGCGGACGGCTGGCAAGGGTTTCCAAAAGGGGTTGGGTGGGATGGTCTTCCACCACAACTAGCCGGCCACTGCGGCGGAAGTGCTCCAACCGCTTTTGGCGCCGTGCGCGTTGTTTTTCGATCAACAACAGGCGCAATTCTTCAACGGAGAGATCCTCGGCATATCGTTTGCGCGGCATTCCATTCTCCAAGGATTGCCTAAACCTGGAGGTGATTATACCGTAAACCCGGCCGAAAAACGTGGCGCCCCTTGCTAGGAGGGTTACAGATGGCAGGTGCACAAATAATACCAGGTTGGGGGATAGCAGAGTCTATGGTAAGATTTGGCTGTGAGGTTTAAGGCTTGGGAGGTTTTGAATGCTTAAGCGTTTGGGATTAGGTGCGCTTCTTATCATCATGGGACTCTTCGTTCAAGCCCATCATGTCTCGGCTCAAAATGAGATCACATTGGCCAGTTTAGAGATTGATCTCTGGCCAGAGTACGACCGACCGGACATGCTGGTGATTTATCGCCTCACGTTGGATGATTCGGTAAAATTGCCGGCCCAACTGACGCTTCGTATCCCCGCTGCTGTAGGGGCACCCTACAATGTAGCGTACGAGGACACGGCAGATGGAATGCTCTATAATCTGAATTATTCGACCCAGATGGACGGGGACTGGTTAAGGGTCGGTTTTACAACGCCGTCTCCAACCTTGCAAGTCGAGTATTACGATCCGGGTTTGAAAAAAGAGGGCACAGTACGCACCTTCGAGTATCTTTGGCCAGGGGATTATGCTGTCAAGGATCTCACCGTAGTGGTGCAACAGCCGCCTACAGCCACGGCCTGGACACTTACTCCCAGCATGGGGAGTGGCGTCAAGGGCAATGATGGTCTGACTTATTATTACTATAGGGTAGGGGAACTCAAGGCTGGTACGTCCTTTGTGCTACGTTTGCGGTACGAAAAAGCGAACGATGATCTGAGTGCACCAATGCAATCAGTACAACCTGCTGCTCCCATCGAAACGGCAGGCTCAGAGCAAAATGGGCCATGGTACACCCAGGTTTGGGTGCTTGTTATTGCGGCAGGAGCAGTGCTCATCCTGACCGGGCTGTTGTGGTGGTTTGCCCTGACTCGTGCGCCGGCTCAAAAAAGGACCGACAAACGCCCCCGCCATCCTTCGCGGGCAAGGACATCCCCTTCAGGCGATGTATCACCGTTGCGAGGTTTATATTGCCCGGCGTGTGGGCATCGTGTTCAACCCGAAGATCGGTTTTGCCGCACCTGCGGAACACGTCTGCAACAGGGGTAAACCGGTAACGGCGTCTTTAAACTCGCGCCCTTGTCGGGGGTCAGGTGGTGGCATATAATCGAATGGAATTTACGGGTGATCACAGATTGGTGCCAATGATGGAGAAACCTTCAGCCGATATCGCGTCCCAAACGACTGTGCCACAAAAGGGCTCGGTGAGCTTGTTACGCATGCTTTCCGAAGCATTGCAAGTCATTGTTTTGGCATTATTGCTCTATTTCGTCATTGATACGTTCATTGCACGCGTACGGGTTGAAAATATTAGCATGCAACCCACGCTCAAACCCGGAGAGTTCGTGATTGTAAGCAAGGTGGCTTATCGTACCGGACAAGTACAGCGTGGGGATGTCATTGTGTTTCGCTACCCCATGAACCCGCGCGAAGATTACATCAAGCGGGTAATCGGTTTACCGGGGGATCACGTCGAAATTCGTGATGGCAAGGTGTTTGTCAACGGTCAGGCCCTTGAAGAGCCCTATGTGGCCGCTTCTCCCAGTTATAACGGTGTTTGGGATGTGCCGCCGGGACAATTGTTTGTGTTGGGGGATAACCGAAATCAATCCTCAGATTCCCACTCGTGGGGCTTTGTGCCGATGGAAAATGTGGTGGGCAAAGCGCTATTGGTCTATTGGCCTCCTAGTGAAATCAAATTGCTCACGCCATCTTCGGTGGTCAATGCAGCGCGCTAAGAAGAGGCTCGGTCAATCCTTAGGGAGATTCGGTTATGGATACGTTGAATGATCTGATTGCGCAAGCCCGTCATTATATGGAGGAACTGCCCCCACTCGAGTTGCCAGCGGGTTGGGATGAGCAACCCCTTACAGCGTTGATTGATCACACGTTGCTCAAACCCGAAGCCACGCCGCTTCAAATCGATCAACTCTGTGCTGAAGCACGCCGCTATGGGTTTGCCGCGGTTTGTGTCAACCCGGTCTATGTACCGCGTGCGGTGCGTGCATTGGCAGGATCTGGAGTGCGGGTCGCAACGGTCACCGGTTTCCCGTTGGGGGCGAACGGCCGGCGGGCTAAATTGAGCGAAACGCAAATTGTGATCGAAGAAGGCGCGGTTGAGGTGGATACGGTCATTGCCATTGGCCTGCTCAAAGGGGGCGAATATGCGGCAGTGTATGACGAATTGAGCGCCATGAGCGAAGTGTGTCACCGGTTTGGTGTGCTTCTAAAGGTAATTATTGAAACCGCGCTGTTGGAACGGGAAGAAAAAATTCTGGCCTGTTTGCTCGCGAAGGCGGCTGGCGCAGATTTCGTTAAAACCTCCACCGGATTCAGCACTAGCGGTGCAACCGTAGACGATGTAGAATTAATGCGAAGAGTTGTGGGACCGCAAATGGGCGTCAAGGCGGCTGGCGGCATTCGCACCCTGGAAGATGCACAAGCCATGGTGCGGGCGGGGGCCAACCGGCTGGGCACCAGTGCGGGGGTCAAGATTGCGGAGGCTTTAGCGGTTGGAAGATGAGAAAGATGTTTGCTTCTCCCGGTTTTCCTGTTCGTCCCTGTCCGGAGTGTCAGGCGGGGCAGTTGCACCGCCAGTACTTGGCTTATTACACCTGGCTGGGGAATGATTTAATCACCGTGCCCGATTTTCCGGCCTGGGTATGTGATTTATGTGGGCATCGTGAGTATGATGTAAGTGCGCTCAATCGGCTGTCGTTGATCTTGAGCCCTACCGCGGGAAGTGCGCCCAAGCGACGACGGCGAGCCCGCCCCCAGGTACGCCAACGGGCTAAGAATCCCCGTCCCAGCCAGCCCGAATAGTCAAAACTAAACAACAAAGGTGGAGTGCCAAACGGTCGGTTCCTTGTAAGCCGACCGTTTGTTTTTGAAAAATGTTGATGGCGCTATCCTGTCAAGTCAAAAGATAATGTTACCGAGGAGGGGTGATTAGTTCAAAAGAAAAGGTTACCGAAGGGTCAGGCTCCTTTCTGAGGGTTTGGTAGATATCCACGGGTTGAGCCGGGCGGTGCGAAGG
>Ga0272449_1000367_pt1 | contig 54398 bp, 61 predicted proteins | sample YNPCB0241_FD_198679 | JGI IMG/M metagenome (GOLD analysis project Ga0272449, IMG submission 198679) | Hot spring sediment microbial communities from Yellowstone National Park, WY, United States - YNP-CB-024-1 | ecosystem: Environmental > Aquatic > Thermal springs > Hot (42-90C) > Sediment...
AAAATTTAGGAAAAATTATCCTTACATTGAAATAATTTGCACAAAACCATTAGGTCTCCATGAAAAATTACTGGAAATTATAAAAGAAAGAATTGATGAAATAAAACAAGACGATCCCAAAAATAAGGCTAATTAAAATTTTAATTTTTTTATCTTACAATAAAAACTTCTTCCTGAAGGAGTACATGTTACGGGATTCCTTTCTAAATCATCAGTAAGGTTATTAAGATTCCATTTATCATCAACTTCTCCCCATCCCCATGCTATTCTTACTATTCCTTCTGGAACAACATCAGAAATTTTAATTTTCATAGTCACTTTACCCCTTGGTGTTGTGATCTCAACTAAATCTTGCTCCTTTAAAAAAAGTTTTTGAGCATCCTGCAAATTGATATCTACAAAGGGTTCTCTTTCAATGTTTCTTAATTCATCAACATGCCTGAATTGAGTATGGGTAAAACAACTTACTCTCTCTCCACTTATTCCTATAAAATCGTATCCCTCTTTCTCAAAACTGATTGTTTGCCCGTGAATTCCTCTCATAAAGGGAACAGGGTCAAATCCAGATTCATAAAGTCTTTCAGAATATATTTCTACTTTTTTTGATGGTGTTTTAAATCCCTCCTGTTCAAATTTTTTGAACCTTGGTTTTTCATACCAGATTCCTTGAGGATTATTTTTTAAATCTTCTACCTTTAATCCTGTTGGTTCAAGCTGAAAGTCAAGGGCATCCTCAACTGTATCCCAGGGAAAGTATTCCTTTAGTCCCAATGCCTTTGCAAGTTCAAAGATTATTTCAATATCAGGTTTACTTTCACCAATTGGCTCAATAACCTTCTGTTGTAACATTATAAAACAGTTTCTTATATATGCTCTGTTAATCTGGGTTTTTTCAAAACAGCTTGATGCAGGTAAGATAACATGAGCATAATTACTTGTTTTATTTAAAAACATATCAATCATTACAAGACATTCAAGTTTTTGTAATGCCTTTTTTACTCTCTGGGAATCCATCATGGTAACTGCCGGATTAGCAGATTGAACAAGCAACATCTTAACTGGATAAGGGTCTTCATCAATTATGGCATCTATTAAAGTAGACTGTCCATGAAGTCCCCATGTAGGATGAAATTTTTCAAAAAGAGGATATTTATACATAACTGACTTAATATCTGATATTTTTTCTTTGAGTTGAATATTGCGAATTGGTATAGGTTGAGGAATAAAATCTCCTCCAGGGATATCAATATTGCCAGTAATGGCTCTTAATATGCAGATAGCCCTTGTTGCATCAAAAATATTTAGTTGCATGTCAACACCATTTCCATCAATTATACAGGCTGGCTTTGTTGTTGCATATATCTTTGCTGTTTCTTTAATTAAATCTGCATCTACCCAAATTTGCTCAGCTACTTTTTCAGCATCATAGAAGGAAGCAATATCTCTTAAGGCTTCAAAGCCAATACAATAATTATCAACGAAATCTCTATCATAAAGTCTCTTTTTAATTATTTCATTTATAATAGCCATTGCAAGTAAACCATCATGGGCAGGTTTTATTCTTATCCATATGTCAGCCATTTCAGTAAAAAAGGTTTTTACTGGATCTACGACTATCAATTTAGATCCTCTTTCCTTAGCGAAAATTATTGCCTCTGCCATTTGAGGTAGTGTATTTCGGTCATTTTTTCCCCAAATAATTATGCATTTAGAATCCTTAACCTGTGGAATGGTAATAGCACCATAGGTATAGTTATGTGCCATCTCTCTGGCTACAAAGCAGACTGAACCATTTCCAACTGCATTTGGTGAACCAAAAGCACTCATGAGCCTTACTGCATAATCCCACGATGTTCCCCAATCAGCTGCCATGCCTCTTAAAAGAGCCACTGATGAAGCACCATATTCTTCCTTTATTTTATTCATTTTGTAAGCTATAAAAGATAAGACTTCCTGCCAAGAAACCTCTTTAAAATCCTCATTTAATTTTTCTCTTAAAAGAGGTTTTTGAAGTCTTTGCTTTGAATAAATTATTTTTCTTACATTTACAAGCTTGAGACAGGATATTGTTTTTTCAAAGGGAGTAATTCTTTTTGCTCCGGTAATTTCTCCTTGTTCAATATTAACTTCCACAGGACAGCAGGCTGAACAAAGTCTACAATTTGTTATTTTTTTCATATTTCCCTACCTTGATGCTTTTACATATAAACTTCTGATAAATTCAAAATGGTTTCTATGATTTCGTATTTTCCAGAAAACCTCTCCTGTGTCAGCTATAATCCATGATGGATAAATTTGATTTTTTAAAATTTCAACAATATTTTCAATTCCGTATCCACTGTAATCACCCTCTCTTTTTCCTCCAAGCCAATCCTCAATTTTTGCTACTTCTTCACTCCATGAAAAAGGATCTGAAATAAGGAGCTGAGCATCCTTAAAAGAAGAGACTCTATTCATCTCCTCAATATGCTTAAACGGTAAAGAAACTTTATCTATAACATTTAAAGAAATCACACATTTAAAAACTTCTCTTTTAAAGGGAAGAGCCAATGCATCGGCAACAATAAAATCAATATTTTCTCTTTGATAACCATCGGGAAGTTTTATTTTAGCTGGCTTTGTAATATATCCTTCTTCAATTAACTCAAAATTTAATTCCCTGTTTTTCATCAATTCTCGTGCTGTCTTGACAAAAGAGAGTGAAAGGTCAATCCCTATCGAAAAATTACTTTTATTTGCTAACTCAAAAACTGTTCTTCCAACAGCACTTCCTATATCAAGGGAAATTCCATTTACTGAATTAATTAAAGATGCCCATTTAGGGTATGCAGGCACCCACTCTGTATCATTAAGCCAGTCACCGTAATGACTCCAAAGATATGAAGATATCACCTTTGGATTCTCATATTTATTATCTTTGCTTGGAGTCCAATTAGGGTTAGGAGTAAGTATTGCTATTCCATTTTCAATTCTGTATTTTGTACCACATTTATTGCATATTAGATTACCAGAGACAATATCATTGTATTCATGAATATAATGCTTTAATTCTAAATAATTTTCCTCAGGCAAGCATGATGGACATATTAAGATTTCTAACAAAAAATCCCTCACTGTTAAATATAAATTATCTTCACCATTTTTAGCAATTAACTAATTCCCCTGAATTTGCCGATAGAAAAACACTGATTTTGTCATTCCGAAGGAGCGTAAGCGACTGAGGAATCTCCTACTTTTTCACCAGATAGATTCTTTAATGAGAGATTCCTCGGGGTATATAACCCCTCGGAATGACTGCATAAACGAAAATAAAGCAGACTTAACTAAAGAATATGTTACTTTTTTTCCAACTATTGTTACTTATCGTAACAAATAATTTTCAATAAAAATTTGAAATTTTAATATCTTCAATTTATTTCTTTGAATTTCTTTTTTTGGGTATAAAAATTGATAAGTATTTTAGTATGAATTTGACAATAAACTCTCTTCTAAATTTTTCCACTCTCTCTATATGCAATCACTTATTCTTATTTATTAAACAAAAGCAGCAATTTTAAATTATTTAGGAGGCTTTTATGGAAGATTTAAAAGCTTTTTATTGGCGAAGGGTAAAAGTGCTGACTGTGATTTTTTTAATTGCATGGATTATTATTGCAGTGATATTACCTGTAACTTCCCCTTTATTGAAAGGAGTTAGAATATTTGGTTTACCATCTATGCATTGGTATATGAATGCCTTTATTGTAATAGTTATTGGTGTGATATTAATATTCGTCTATTCTGCTATTATGAACAAACTTGACAAAGAATTAAAGAAAAAGGTTTCAGAGGAGGAACTGTTATGAACCTTTCATCACCCATCAATGCAACAATAATAGCTACTATATGCTGGATACTATGTTCTGTAATTATTACCATAATAGGCGGAGAATTTTTGGGCAGTCTGATTATAGTTATTGGTTCAATATTTATTTATCTTGTATTAGCAGTTACATTAAGATCTACGTCTGTAGCCCATTTCTATGTTGCTGGTAGAGAAATACCTGCTGTAGTTAATGGTGCTGCTACAGCTGCAGACTGGATGAGTGCTGCTAGTTATCTATCTATGGCAGGAGCAATTGCTCTTATGGGTTATGATGCATTACCTTTTGTAATAGGATGGACACTTGGCTATACATTAATGGCTTTTACAATTGCTCCATTTGTTAGAAAATCCAAGACTTATACTGTCCCTGAGTTACTTGAAAAAAGAGCTGGTGGATGGGGACCTGTAAGAACCACGGCTGTTATAATGATATTTGTCATGTCACTAACATATCTTACAGCTCAGCTTGTAGGTGTTGGAGTTGTTTTTTCAAGATTTCTTGGGTTACCTGCAACTGTTGCGGTTTTTATTGGAGTTTTTGGTGCTCTTGCTTATGCATGGACAAGTGGATGGAGAAGTATTACTTGGGTCCAATTCTTACAATATTTTGTCATGATTACAATGTATTGCACACCTGTTTTCATAGCTGCCTATTTTTTGGGACTACTTCCATTTCCTCAGCTCCAGTATGGTAATTTGATACAGGAAATAGAAATGCGTGAGATGGCATTTAATCTACCTTTAATTACTGAGCCATTTGTTAGATCTATTGGAGGTGGGCAAGGACCAATAAACTGGATATTTTTTGCACTTGTATTAATGCTTGGAACTATGGGACTTCCTCATATTCTTATAAGATTTTATACTGTTAAAACAGTTCATGCTGCGAGAGTAAGCGTTGGATGGGCACTTACATTTATTGGTCTTTTATATATAACAGCCTCTGTATATGCAGCAATAGCTCGACACAGTTTCAGTGCTTTGTGGGGAAAGCCTTTTGCTGAGGTAATGAGTACAGACTGGATTCAGAAATGGTTACCAACGGGACTTATAAAACTCTCTGATAAAAATGCTGACGGTATCTTGCAACCAGCAGAGCTTGTCTTTCATGGTGACATAGTAGTTGTTGGAATGCCTGATATGTTTGGAATGCTTTGGGTAATTGCTCCTTTGGTAGCAGTTGGAGGATTAGCAGCAGCTCTTAGCACAGCTGATGGATTATTACTTGCCATGTCAACTGCAATAACAAGAGATGTTTACAAGAGATTCATTAATCCACAGGCAACAGAACATCGTGAAATTTTAATTGTTAGACTATTGTTAGTAATTATTGGTTTTATAGGTGCTGTAATGGCTTATTTTGCCCTTAAAGACCCTGGATTTGGTGTTTATGTTGTTTTACTTGTTGGTTGGGCATTTGTTTTTGCTGCATCTACTTTTACGCCGATAATAATTTTAAGTATATTCTGGAAGAGACTTAATAGGTATGGTATGATTGCTGGAATGATAACAGGACTACTAATAGCATTGCCATATATAATATTAGTAGGTATAGCAAAACTTCCTCCGATAGAGTTATTTGGAGACAAAATTGGTACAATTGGATGGGGAATTTTCGGCTTTTTTGGTAATGCAATTGCTGCAATTTTAGTATCATTGTTGACTAAACCTGAAGGTCCTGAGGTAGATAAATTTGTAGAATCCATGAGATTACCAGATTGAGATTCTTTCTTAGCTACACTGGGAAAATTAAAGAACGCTTTAACTTTCCCAGTGTTTATTTTTTAGATGGATTTTCCTTTGTAGGAGGCCATTTAATATCAACTCCTTTTTTGAAAGCTGTCAATGTCACCATTCTTAGACTGCTAAATCTATAAATAAGAGTTATTGCGATTTTAGTTCCATTGTATTCATCATAACAAAAAACTTTTTTATTCCCTAAAAATCTGCCAATTATACCTTTTTTTTCATCAAAACATCTAATATTTCTACTTATACCTTTCCTTGTCAAAACAAATAGGTGACAGCCAAATTCATCCTCGTGCATTCTTCTTTTTTCAGATCCAATAAAAGTATTGGCATAATATATTAAAGTATCCATTAATCCTTCGCAACTCATAACAATTGTTTTATTATATCATACATGAATATTTAAAGCTGACATATTTATAAATTTCTGAAATTGCCGATAGGGAGACAAAAATATAAACTCCACAAAATTCCTTTTAATCCATATTTTGCAATTTTATGCAATTTAATTCTGAGATGCAACTGAGAGAAATGTAAGATAAAGAAAGAAAATAATGATAAAATAATTAAAAAATGAATGTTACATCTTCCATAATTCTTAATAAGGAAAAATTATATAAGCGTGCATCAGCCCTTGCACTGATTACTATCTTTTATAATTTTCTTGAAGGCATGGTTTCTGTATATTTTGGAATTGACGATGAGACAATTGCCCTTCTGGGTTTTGGTCTGGATTCTTTTGTTGAAGTAATGTCAGGTATAGGCATATGGTATATGATAAGAAGATTGAGACAAAATGGTAATGAAGAACCTGACACATTTGAAAGGCAGGCACTTAAAGTTACAGGAACTGCTTTTTATATTCTTGCTGGAGGTCTTGTAGTTACATCTATTGTTAATATTTATACAGGGCATAAACCTGAAACAACCTTATGGGGTATAATCATTTCTGTTATATCAATTTTAACTATGTGGATATTAATTAGTTACAAAACTAAAGTAGGTCGCATGCTTAATTCAAGTGCAATCCTTGCTGATGCAGCTTGCACAAAAGTCTGCATGCAACTGTCAATAATTTTACTTTTGTCAAGTCTTGGTTATGAACTTACAGGATTCGGTGGGATAGATTCAATTGGAGCAATTGGCATAGCTTGGTTTTCATTCAAAGAAGGTCGCGAATCCTTTGAAAAATCAAGGAATTTGAAATGTAAATGTAGTTGCAATTGTATTATTTAATCACCTTTAGTTTTTTAGACATACATCGGGATTAAAGTTCTGAAAGAAAGTTTGAGCAAAAGACAGCCTTGTCTCAATCAGCAATTTTATATCTTTCTATGGTTGTTCTTTGATGAGCTTTTCTTAAAGGTTCTGGAATTCGGTATTGTTTAGTTACCTTTAGAACTACTTCAATTGAGGATTCAATATCTATTAAATGACCTGGGGATACAAAGATAGGTTTTACTCCGGTTTTAGTTCTTAAAACTGCTCCAACAATTTTCCCTCTATAATAAAGATAACTGTAACTTCCTTTTTCTTTTTTAGGTTCTTCATATTCACCAACCAATCTTGATTTAGCACATCCAATGGAGGGAATATCAAGTAAGACACCGATGTGGGATGCAATTCCAAAATACAGCGGATGGGCAATTCCCTGACCATCAAAAAGAATAATTTGAGGCTTTATCTTAAGGTTTTTTATTGCTTCCATAAAAGCTTTACCTTCTCTGAAGCTTAAAAAATTGGGAATATAGGGAAATTCTAACTTCATTTTGACAATACTATCTTCAATATGAATCAGTTCAGGTAATTTAAATAAAGAAGCACAGGCAAAAATATTGCTTTCTGAAAAAGAGGCATCAACTCCACAGATATATTCAGGCTTAAAGGAAAGAGGCTTGATTGTTACTTTACTCCTTAGAATTTTCTGGATTTTCCTTGCTTCACTTATGTTTTTAGCCCAGATATCCACAGAATATTTTATAATAACATTATGTTTGCTCAATATCAGGCATTTATATGGAATGGTAAGGAAAGAAATTTAAAGCCTGTTATAAGACTTCCAAAGCAGAATATAGATGAACTTTACGGAATAGAAAAGCAAAAGCAGTTACTTATTACAAATACAAAGGCTTTTATAGAGGGCAGGCGTGTAAATAATGTTCTTCTTTGGGGTGAAAGAGGAACAGGTAAAACCACTTTGATAAGGAGTCTTTTAAATTATTTCAAAGAAACACCGTTAAGAATGATTCAGGTTTTAAAAAATGACATAATCACAATACCCTTTCTCTATGACATGCTCCATGAAAGTCCCGAGTACAGATTTATCCTCTTTATTGATGACCTTTCCTTTAATGAAAATGAACAGGAATTTAGAGACCTAAAAATTGTTATGGATGGAGGAATTGAAGAAATTCCAGAAAACTCATTAATTTATGCTACTTCAAATAGAAGAAATCTTATGCCTGCGGTGTCACAGAGTGAAAATGAGCTTTTTCCTGAAGATAGTATTCAGGAGCGAGCATCCCTGCTTGAAAGATTTGGTTTGAGAATAGGATTTTACAGATTCTCAGAAGAACAATACTTTGAAATAGTAAAGCACTATGCAAGCAAAGACGGAATAAAAATGCCAGAGGAAGAATTAATTAAAAAAGCCCATCAGTGGGCTTTAATTCATGGAACAACAGGACGTTCAGCCTACCAGTTTGTATTGAGCCTTCAGATTGAATTTTGAGATAAGCCTTTAAATTGCAATTGATAAAAGGCAAAAAATTAAAATGTATTAATAATATCTTATTCTATTTTATAATATTGATGTTTAAACAAGATAAAACAAAAAAGTGAGGCAGGATAATGGAGGCTATTCAAAAATTTCATAATTTACTTAAAGGGATTTTCCAGTTTGAAGCCTCTGATTTAGATTTTGGAATTTATCGTGTATTGAATTATAAAAGACAACAAATTAAAGATTTTATTGAAAATACACTACCGAAAAAGATAGAAGAGGCTTTCAAAAAACATAAAGATGAAAAAAAAGCTAACATTGATGAAAAATTTGAGGACATTAAAAATAAAATTAACGAGACTCTTGGAAAAGATGCTATAACAACAAGTGGTGAATTAAAGAATGAATTTAAAAATACCCCTCTCGGCAAGGAATTTCTGACAATTAAAGCCCAAAAAGAAGAGATAGAAAAAATTGATGAAATAAAACTTCAAGTTTTTAATGACCTTTATAGTTTTTTCTCTCGCTATTATGAAGAGGGAGATTTTGTTCCGCAATATAGATATTCTATCAAGGGGCATAAATATGCTATTCCTTATAATGGAGAAGAAGTAAAACTCTACTGGGCAAATTCTGAGCAGTATTACACCAAGACAGGTTTGCTTTTTAGAGACTACACTTTTAAAGCAGGGAATTGTAAGGTTATTTTCAGAATCATAGAGGCAAAAGAAGAATTATCCTCAAACAAGGCTACAAAGGAAAGGTTTTTTGTTTTAGATGATGAAAATCCGATTGAAGTAAAAGACGGAGAAATAATTATAAGATTTCAGTATAGAGAATTAACTGAAAAGGAAGTTAAAGATTATCAAATAGAAGGTGGAAGTAACACTTCGAAGCAGGAAAAGATTAATCAAAAGAGTTTTGAGTTTATAAAAACCCATCTTGAAGTGGGGAAGCATCTGGAACTCATTAAGTATCTTGTTAACGAAACAAAAAATGAAAAGCCAAATCTTTTATATCATTTAAACAGATTTAGTGCAAAAAACACAAAGGATTACTTTATTCATAAAAACCTTAAGAGGTTCCTAACTGAGCAGTTGGATTATTTCATCAAATCCGAAGTTTTAGATGTAGAAACTCTTTCACAGGAAAAATATCTTGATAAACATATAACAAGAGCAAAAACAGTAAAAGAAATTGGAGAAGTAATAATTGAGTTTTTATCTCAAATTGAAGATTTTCAAAAGAGGTTATGGGAAAAGAAAAAGTTTGTCTTAAAAACAGAGTATGTGATAACAACTGACCGAATTTATTCTGCTTGTTGTTCTGAGCAAAGCGAAGAATCTCTTAATTACTTTTATGAAGAAATCTTAAAGAACAATGAGCAAATAAAGGAATGGGAAGAGTTAGGGTTTGAAATACCTAAGACATTGAATGAACTTAAAACAAAAAAACTTCCGATTGATACCAAGTATTTTAACCAAGAATTCAAAGAAAGACTTCTTGAAAAACTTACGCAGGATGCTGATTTAGACGACCTTTTAGACGGCTTGCTTATCAAAAGCGAAAACTGGCAGGCATTGAATACGATTTTAGAAAAGTATAAAGAGAAGGTTCAGACAATTTACATTGACCCACCATTTAACAAAGAACAGGATGCTGATTATCTTTATAATGTAAAGTATAAGGATTCAACTTGGTTAAGTATGCTGGAAAATAGATTGAGATTAGCAAGAGAGTTGTTGAATGGAAGGGGAAGCATTTTTGTTCGATGTGATTATAATGGCAATTGGCTTGTAAGACCTTTGATGAATGAGATTTTTGGAGAGGAGAATTTTAGGAATGAGATAGTTGTAAAAAGAGGAGCGCCTAAATCAGCTATGTTCGAGCAATTTCATGGAGTTAAATCAATTGGGGTGATGTATGACAATCTTTATTGGTACTCAATAGCAATAGAAGTTAGATATGAAGGTTTTAAAATAGCGGTTGGAAAAAAAGGGGGATATTGGAACAATTTTTACGATATGAAACCCAGCGGAGAAAGACCAACCATGAGATATGAATTATATGGTTTACTTCCCCCTAAAAATTATTATTGGAAATGGGGAAAAGAAAGAGGACTTAAGGCTGTTGAAAACTATAAAAAATATTTGGAAGAATTTAAATTTACTAAAGAGACAATTGAGCAATATTCCTCTAGAACTGGTATAAGCGATTTTGTCAAGCTGGATGGTAAATCTGTTAAATACTGGGTTCCTACGAGAGAAACTGATTTCTTGGACAATAACTGGCTTGACATACCCGGTTATTCCCAGAGGTGGGGATTTAAAACCGAAAACTCCGAAATCCTTCTAAAGCGTGTTATAGAATCTACCTCTAATGAAGGCGATTTAGTTATGGACTTCTTCCTTGGCTCTGGCACAACAACAGCAGTAGCTCAGAAACTTAAAAGGAAATGGATAGGCGTTGAGATGGGAGAGCATTTCTGGACAGTAGTTTTACCAAGAATGAAAAAGGTTTTGGCTTATGATAAATCTGGAATATCAAAAGAAAAGGATGTTAAAGAGAAATACAATGAAAAGACAGCAGGTGGCTTCTTCAAATACCAAATCATTGAACAATATGAAGATACTTTAGATAATATTGAACTGAAAGAAAACCAGAAAGCACTGGAACTTTTCAAAGATGAGTATCTTCTAAAATACTTCCTTGAGTTTGAAACAAGGAAAAGTCCATATTTTTTAAACATTGAACATCTTAAAAATCCTTTCGCTTATAAATTAAAAGTAAATCTTTCAGAAGTTGGTGAACCACAGGAAATGATGATTGATATTCCTGAGACATTCAATTATTTACTTGGGATAAAAGTCAAAAAGATAAAGAAAAGAATAAAAGATAGCAGACCTTATCTTTTTGTGTTAGGAGAAAAAGAAAGTAAGGATTATGCAATTGTATGGAGAGAATATTCAGACAGTTGGGATGAAAAAAAGTTTAGAGAAGATAGGGATTTTGTAAGGGATGAACTCAAGGAATGGAAGCCGCAGATTGTTTATATAAACGGGCAAAGTGTGTTGACTCAAGATTTTGGGGATTTTCATGCTGAGATAAGAGCTATTGAGCCAGACTTTAAAAGATTGATGGAGAGTTAAGATGAAAAACATCAATGAGATAAAAGAGATATTGAATTCTTTTAAAGAAAAAATACGAAACCAATATAGGGCAGAAATAATCGGCATATTCGGCTCTTATGTTCGGAGTGAGCAAAAAAGAGGGAGTGACCTTGATGTTCTTGTAAAATTTTATGAAGGGGCAACCCTTTTTGACCTTGTTGGTCTTGCTCTTTTTCTCGAAGAAAAACTTGGCATCAAAAAAGTTGATGTAGTCCCTTATGACGCAATAAGAGAAGAAATCAGAGATAGGATTTTAAAAGAGGCAGTTTATCTATGACTGGTAGAGACATAAAACTTTATCTGAAAGATATACTGGAAGCAATTGAGGCAATTGAAAGGTTTGTTCAAGATATGAATTTTGAGCAGTTTAAAGATAATGATCTTGTTTCGAGCGCAGTTATCAGAAAATTTGAAGTAATTGGAGAAGCTACTTGACATATTCCGCAGATGATAAGAAAAAAATATCCTGACATACCATGGAAAACAATGGTGGGCTTTAGAGATAAACTTATCCATTTCTACTTTGGTATAAAATATGATATTGTCTGGGAAACGATAAAATCAAAACTTCCTGAATTAAAAGAAAAAATAAGGAGAGTGTTTGAAGACCTCGAGAAAGAAAAATGAGCATAGAAAAATACCTTATTCTTAATAAATACTTGCTTGCTCTTTTTGGAGTAAATGATTTCAAGGACCTACAGGAGAAGTTAAAAGATGCTCCTTCAGGGACTGACAGCGATGGAATAACTCATTTTGTAAATGTTTTGCGTTCATCCCTCAAGAATATTCAAATATCCGAAGATACCCTTCTTAATTATGACTCAAACATCCAATCCTATTTGAGGAAAATAAATTACAAGCGCGAACCTGTATCTTTAAAATACTTTCAGTATCTTGCTGTGCTTTTTGCTGAAGTCTTCCTTGATAATCTCAAAAATAGAAAACTGGAATTTTTATATGAACTTAACGAGTTTTTAAAAAGTTATGAAGATGAAGAAGTAAAAGAGTTAATAGGTGGGTTTTACAGAAGATGACCTTAAAAAAATTGCTTTCTGGATGGCAACAGGTTCAGGGAAAACACTTATTGCTCATATAAATTATTATCAATTCTTCAAATACAAACTTTTTGAGCCCGACAACATCCTCTTTATCACTCCAAACGAAGGGCTTTCAAAACAGCATTTTGAAGAATTGCAAAAAAGTGGAATACCAGCAAGAATTTATTCTGGAAGCTTAAATGGTGGGTTAAAAAACGAAAGAGAAGTTCTTGTCATTGAAATGACAAAGTTTGTAGAGGAGAAGAAAGGTGGAGGGGTTACTCTTCCAGTTGATACTTTTGAAGGAAAAAATCTTGTTTTTGTAGATGAAGGACACAAAGGTAAAAAATCCGAAGAGCAAAAATGGGCAAAATTAAGAGGTAAACTTGCAGAAAAAGGTTTTGTCTTTGAATATAGTGCCACTTTTGGTCAGATTTTAAGTAAACAAAATGAAGATATCCTGAAAGAATACTCTAAAGCAATTCTATTTGATTACTCATATAAATATTTTTACCTTGATGGCTACGGCAAAGATTTCTGGGTTTTAAATGTAAAGGAATCAAATATTTCAGATGGGGTTTTTCAAGAAACAATGTTTATTGCCAACCTTCTTGATTTCTACCAGCAGATGCTTTTATATAAAGAAAAAGCTTCTCTTGCTAAGCAATACAACATAGAAAAACCACTCTGGATATTCGTGGGAACAACCGTCACAGGAAAACAAGAAGAATCAGATGTTTTACAGATAGTTGATTTTGTTAATAGGGCTCTTAATGCGAATTGGCTGAATGAGAAAATTAATGGCATACTTGCTGGCAATTTTAAGGATAGTAAAGGCAATGACTTGTTCAGTAACAAGTTTAACACACTTAGGCAAGGAATTGATTTAGATGCTTTCTACAAAGATATTTTCAATGGTAGAGGCTCTTTAGAAGTATACGAGATAAAAAACGCCGAGGGTGAATTTGGTTTAAAGGTTGGTGAAAATCCGTATTTCGGAGTTATAAACATCGGCAATTTCTCAGAGTTCAAAAAATTACTTACACAAAAAGGTATTGAGGTCAAACAAGATGTTATTTCCTCATCCCTTTTTGAGGATATAAAAAAAGAAAATTCCAACATAAATATCCTTATAGGTTCAAAAAAATTCATAGAAGGTTGGGATACATGGAGAGTATCTTCTATGGGACTTTTGAACATTGGAACAGGACAGGGACCTCAGATTATTCAGCTTTTTGGAAGAGGTGTAAGATTAAAGGGAAAAGATATGTCCCTTAAAAGGTCTGATAATAAAGAGATTAAACCACTTGAAATCTTAAATATCTACGGAATAAAAGCAGATTATTTAAACAAGTTCCTTTCTGCAATAGAAAAGGAAGAAGTTGAGTTTGAAGAAATAAAAATACCTGTAAAAGTTATGCAAAAAGAGAAATGGCAGAGTTTACCTTACTTGAAAAAAGATGAATCTAAAAAATTTGAAGAAAAAGAAATTGTTATGTTAAGGCGTGATAACACAGTAAATTTCATTTTGGACCTTACACCGAGGCTCTCCGGATATTTAGGAGAGAGAAAAAAAGAGGAAAGACAAATAGAAGAAATCAAGGTAACAACTGAGATAGAAGAAAAAACTATATACGAGATTGTTGATATAGAATTGCTTAACTGGCAAAGAATATTAAATGAAATGCTTGAATTTAAACTCTTGAGAGGGTATTGGAATTTATTTTTTAATGTTGAAATCTTAAAGGAAGTTTTAGCACAGTGTAAAGTAAAGGCTCTTGTTGAGTCTTTAAGAGTAAAAAGTAATATGGATTTAGAAAAAATTGAAGAAATAACAATTTTGCTACTTAAGGGATATATTGATAAATTCTATAAAAGACATAAAGGTAAGTTTGAAACAGATAATATAAAGTATGTAGAAGTTGGGAAACAACTTTCTCTTTTTGTCTCTGATAAAATTGAGTATTACACTGTTTATATTGATAAAAATAAGAGAAACTTGATTAATAAGATAAGGGAACTCTCTAAAAAACTTGATGAATTAGTCAAGGAAGAAGAGAAAATCTTGCCAAGGGTCATTATTGACAATTCAATTTTTATACCAATTCTTTTGAAGAACGAAAAAATTGATAAAATTTCACCTCCAGGTCTTGTTGAAAGCGAAGAAAAGTTTGTGAAAGGATTAAAGGAGTATTTAAAAAATAATCCTCACATTTTAAAAGGATATGATATTGTTCTTTTACGAAATGAAGCAAAATCTGGATTTGGTTTTCAACTTGACTGGGCAGGCTTTTATCCAGATTTTATAATGTGGATTAAAGGATATAACAAAACATGGTTGGTATTCATTGACCCAAAAGGACTTCACCATACAAAGGGACTTGAGGATGAAAAAGTTGAATTCATCAATGAAGGTATAGAAGAAATAGGAAGGAAGCTTGATCAAGACATATCCTTAAATGCACTTATTATCTCCCAGACAAAATATGAAGACTTAGTAAAAGGAACTTCTCGAGATAAAATCATCTATCAAGAAGAGTATGCAAACAGAAATATCCTCTTCTTTGAAGATAGAGAATGGTGTAAAAAATTATTTAAAAAATTAGCCCTTTAAATTTTTTAAAGCTAACTTATTCAATGCATTTATGTATGCCTTGGCAGAGGCTACTATTATGTCTGTGTCAGAACCGTGTCCACGAACAGTATGCCCTGCCTCTTCAAGGATTATTGTTACCTCACCTAAAGCATCTGTTCCACCTGTGATTGCTTTTCCTGAGTTTATCAATTTAATTTTGTAAGTTATTGAAAATATTGAATTTTATTTTTTGAAAATGTAAATTTTTGTACAACACAAAGGGTAACTCTTTGATTTTCTTTATCTTTTAGATTCCGAATTCTTCTTTGACTGTTAAATGGGCTGGTTCAGATACTTTCAATGCTTTAAATAAAGCTTTTGCTACTTTATCCATCTTGTTCTTTAAATAGTATTCCTTGCCATCCAATGTAAACTCTGTAAGCGTTATGCTCCCTAAAGCTTCTTTTATTCTTTCTGTTGATACATCTTTGTTTAATGCAAACTCTAACATCCTCATAAATAAAAAGGAAAGAAAACATACTACCAGATGCCCCCTTATTCTTTTTTCTGTCCAGTGATATACAGGTCTTACCTCTATGGTGTGCTTCATTATTCTGAAAGATTCCTCTATCTTCCATAAACTATGATAAGCTGAAAGGATTTGTTCTGGACTAAGGTTTTCTTCAGAGCTCTGTACTGCATAGTATCCATCAAATTCCATATCCCTTTTTATTAAAGATTCATCAAGAATGTATCTGTTTTGTCCTTCTGTCTTTATGTATTTTTTCCCACCCCTTTTGTTTAATCCTTCTATTATTGAGGGACTCTCAAGTAGCTTTATTGCTTTGTTTATCAATATCTCCCTTTCTGCTCTGTCTTTTTCTGCCCTTTTGTCTGAATAGCTTATTATTAACGTATCTGTTATTTCTTTTATTTTTCCTTCCAAATCTCTTACTTTAAAGCTGTACTTAATCTGTTTGTATTTGAATATCCCTTCCTCTGTCTTGATTTCTACATATCCTTCAGGATTAAATACTTCTTTATGTAATTGGAAATCTGCACTTTTAAGTCTTACTGCTACTATATAGCCAAAACCTTGTTCTTTAAGTTTAAGCAGGTTTATTTTACTGTTTATCCCTTTGTCTGCTACTATGATTATCCTTTTTAGGGAAAATCTCTTCTTAAGATTTTCTAAAAAGGGTAGCAAAGTCTTCCCATCAAAGGTGTTCCCTGGAAATATCTCATAGCCAATGGGAAATCCCTCACTGTCTATGAGTAATCCAAGCACTATCTGAACACTGCCAGTTTGAGACTTTCGGCTTCGCCTCAGGAAAATGCTTCGCATTTTGCCATCTTTGCTAAATCCATACTTCCTCAGTATATCTTCATTTTGACTCTCAAAGTATATGGTTGTTACATCGTAAAATACTACATCTACTTGATTGTTAAAAAGGTTGTATCTTTTCCTGAATAGATACTCCTCTAATTCTTCTTTGCTTTCTGCCAGTACATCTAATGCCCTGTATAGATGATTTATCCCTATACTTTCAAACCCTAAAAAATCCTTCCTGCTTTCATACATCCCAAGTTTGCTGTCTGAGGAAATCATATGCCTTGCTGTCATATAAAATACTGCCTGTGATAGATTAAATTGCTTCTTCTTTGACACCCTGCTGAAAAACTCATCAAACTGAAATTTATCCCAAAGCTTCTTTATTAGACAATGTCCATAATTTAGTACTCTTCCTTCTGATATTTTTGTAAGGTCAAACTGTTTCTCTACGCTTTCACTTAAAGCTCTTTTTGCAAGTTTTTTAAATGACTCAGTGTTAAGGAAATCTTCAAGCCTTCCAAGACTGAATAGATACTTGTGTCTTATTCTTCCAGAACTATCTCTGTATCCTTCTACAACATAAACATAATCAATATTTTGGGCTGAGCGGACAATTTTTAGGAACATGGAATAATTATACAGAATAATAAGGATAAAAGTCAATATAAAATTAGATAAAAATCAAAAAAAGTTATACAACAAAAATTAAAAATAAAAAACTGAATCAAGTAAAATCAAGGGTTTACAAGTGCAATTTGCCAAAATTTGACCCTAAGTTGATAAACTCAGGATAAATATATTTTAAAAGTCTAAAGCATTTGTAACAATATGAAATACTTCTTTTGCCCAATTGATTGCCTTATCAGCATCTTCAAGAGTGTACTCTTCTGAAGGAATCCAATCTATCAGTCCATAAAAAGAGAGTTCTCTTTCTTTTCTTAGAGTTTTTGAAATAGTTTTTAATTTTTCTATATTCCCTTTTACTATTTCTGGAAAAATTTCTATATTTTGTTCAATATACTTTGTTACATCATGAACTTTTGGAACATCAAGCCCGAAAGCAATCATTAAACCTTTTAACAAAAGCTCTACAACTTCTTGAGATTCTCTTACTACATCTGCATAAGCTTCTTCATTTTTCAAAAATTCAAGCATTTTGATTCTCTTTTCAGCTCTAAAAATATAGTCTTTCACAAGTCTATTTTTATTCATTTTATTATCCAGTAAGTCATACCTTTAAATTCTTTTTCAATAATTTCTTTGTTTTGTTTTTTTTTATCAATCATTTTAATTAGTTCTCCTACTATGTTTTCATCATCATAAAGGACTTTATGGTCTTTTAAAATTCCAACGCAAAAAGGAAAATATTCGCTTAATTCTTTTTGCGTTAAAATTATAGGTGAAAGAAAGTGATTTTCAAACTCATACCCAACTTTTTCATAGAAATCTAAAATTCTCTGTCTTTTACTTTCAATTGAGTCTTTTAAAATTAAGAGTAAATCAATATCAGAGGATTGAGAAAAATCTCCTCGGGCTGCTGAGCCAAAAAGCACAATTGCTATGAGATTTTCTTTGTATAAAACCTTTATCTTCTCAATAAGCTCTGACAATTTATTCGTTAACTTTATGTAAAAATAAGTTTTCATTATTTTCTTAGCCTTATCTTATCAAGCTTTTTAATAATCCGTCAAGGTAAAAGGTCTGCATTACCACATCATACAATAAATTTGAATTACAGCAAAATGTAAAATAAAATTCGGCTTCGCCTAAGAGTGACAATTTGAGGGTCATTCTGAGCCAAAGGTGAAGAATCCCTTCCGAATGTTGTCATTCTGAGGGAGCGTAAGCGACCGAAGAATCTCATCCTGTTAAAAAGAAGAGACCCTTCGGCTTTGCCTCAGGGTGACAAGAAAAGATGACAAAGCCTTAATGTAATGGGTGACAATCATTTTTAACTCTTGTAATAAAAATTTATTTCAGCATCCTTTAACATTGGAAGTTTCGAATCCTTCGGAGATAAAATAGGGGCTACAGCAGTCCAGGTAATATTAACTTCAGGGTCATTCCAAATTATTCCTCGATCAAGGGCGGGGTCATATTCTTCTGTGCATTTATAGATTATTTCAGAATCCTCTAATGCAACAAATCCGTGAGCAAACCCCGGTGGAATCCAGAGCATGTATTTATTCTCCTCACTCAGCTCCACTCCTACCCATTTACCATACCAAGGAGAACCTTTTCTTATGTCCACTGCAACATCCCAAATTTTGCCTTTTATACATCTTACAAGCTTTCCCTGTGCCTTTGGATTTAGTTGGTAGTGTAGTCCTCGTAGAACTCCTTTTTTAGATTTTGAGTGATTATCCTGCACAAAAGTATAGTTTATTCCAGCTTCTATAAAATATGATGCCTTATAAGTCTCCATAAAAAATCCTCGTTCATCCTGAAAAATCTTAGGTTCTATAAGAATTACATCTGGAATATCAAGCTTTATAAATTCAAAGGTCATGGAATTAATTACTCATCAGCTAATTTTATCAGATACCTGCCATAATCAGTTTTACTTCATATTTCTGAATTCCTCATAAGTTAAACCTATGTCTCTAAGTATCTTTCTTAAGGTCCCTTTCGCTACATCTTTACCTTTGTGAATAGGAACTGTAGTCCATCTACCATCAGAATGATAAAATACGGCGTGACTGCCACTTTGTCTGATTTTCTTAAAACCGAGTTTCTCAAGTATTCTTATAACTTCTTCCGGTTTAGCAGGAATTAATTTAGACACTTACTTCAACCTCTACAACCAAAACCTCCACTGGGATATTTTCTCCCACAGACTCGCGAGCCTCTATATGAAGACGAATTGCATCTTTGATATTTTCTAAGGCTTCTTCTATTGTGGTTCCTTGAGAGTAGCAACCTTTTAAAGCAGGACACTCTGCAATATAAACACCATCCTCGTCTTGCTCTATAACAATTCTGAATTTGTACTTCATCATTTTTCTACCTCCTCCTTTTATCTATAATATCAATTTTGGAAATATCAATTAAAGTTACAAATTTTTGTATATTTTCAGAAAGCACAACTAATAATTTATGACCAGATTTTGAAGTTCGATCTCCAACATACAGAATTAATTACTCATCAGCTAATTTTATCAGATACCTGCCATAATCAGTTTTACTTAATGGTTTTGCAAGCCTTAAAAGGACTTCTCTGTCAATCCAGCCATTTCTGTAAGCTATCTCCTCAATACATCCTATCATAAGCCCTGTTTTCTTCTCTATTGTTGCAACAAACTCACCAGCCTCAAGAAAACTGTCATGAGTTCCTGTATCAAACCATGCAAAACCTCTTCCAAGAAGTTTTATTCTGAGATTGCCTTCTTTTAAATACTCTTCATTTACAGAGGTTATTTCATATTCACCTCTGTGAGATGGTTTAATTTTCTTTGTCTTTTCAAATACCGTTTTATCATAAAAATAAAGCCCAACAACAGCATAATTACTTTTTGGATTCTTTGGCTTTTCCTTAATAGAGATTACATTTCCCTGTGAATCAAACTCTGCTATACCAAATCTTTGAGGGTCTGGGACACAGTATCCAAATATGTATGCTCCTTTGTTTTTTTCAACATCTTTTTTGACTTCTTTAAGAATCTCTGGAAGTCCATGTCCAAAAAATAAATTATCCCCAAGAACTAAACATACACTGTCTTCCTGAACAACTGATTCTGTCACCATAAGCCCATGTGCAAGGCCCTTTGGTTTATTTTGTATAACATAGCTTATTGAAATTCCTAAGTGAGAGCCATCCTGAAGAAGCTTTTTAAAACTATCTAAATCTTCAGGATTTACAACCATAACAATATCCCTTATTCCTGCGAGCATAACAAGACTTAAGGGATAATAAATCATTGGTTTATTGTAAATTGGAAGAAGATGCTTATTTACAACCTGTGTTGTAGGATAAAGCCTTGTTCCAGAGCCTCCTGCTAAAATGACTGTTTTCATAATAAAACCTCATTTTTTAGATTGAATTTTAAAATTTTACTATCAAAAATGCTGAAAAAGCAATAAATCCTGAATTTTCAGATAGAAAAAATTGAATTTTCGCTTATATGTTATTCCGAGGAGCTCGATGTCCAGAGATGTTGTTCTGAGGCGAAGCAGGAGAAATTCAGCCCGATTATGGGAAAAGGAGGAGATTCTTCGCCTTCGGCTCAGAATGACAGGGAAATATGCTCACAATGATACCTCTTTTTGTCGCCCTGCAAGGAAGAGTTCTACCTCTCTATGCTCGGGAAATATGCTCACAATAATACCTCTTTTTGTCGCCCTGAGGGACGAAGGGTCTCATTCCTTTTTTCCCTCCTCTTGTCACCCTGAGGCAAAGCCGAAGGGTCTCATAAAAAAGAATAAGATTCTTCGGGCTAAAGCCCTTAGAACAACAATATTCGGAGGGGATTCTTCACTACGCTATCGCTTCGTTCAGAATGACTCTTTTATTGTCACCCTGAGGCAAAGCCGAAGGAAATTGTCATTCCGAGGAGTTCAATACTCCGAGGAATCTCTCATTATTCGTTGGATATGGGGAAAAAGGAGAGGATTCTTCGGTCGCTTACGCTCCCTCAGAATGACCAAATAATCAGGAATGACAAAATCAGAATTTTTTATCAGCAAATTAAAGCAAATTATTTGAATTTTTCATTACCCTTTTAATATACTTTTTTATGCTTTATCTTTTGGTGGCTTTTTTAATGGCTTTTTTGGCTTGTTATTTTCTTATCAAAAATGCTAACGAGGCTTGTCTTGACTGCAACGAAGGAGTTCAAAAATTCCATCAATGGAATGCGATAAGAATTGGAGGATTATCCATAATTTTATCTCTATTTGCTACTTCTGGAGCTTTCTTTATTGGTAAAAAAGATTTTACTTCTTTACACTTTTACTTTATCCTATCCACTTTACCTGTTTTTGTGGGAGGATTTTTAGAGGATTTAACTAAAAAAGTAGGACCAAAGCAAAGACTTATTGGAGGGATAGTTTCTGGACTTCTTGCTTACTTTCTTTTAGATACCCATCTTAATAGAGTTGACATACCGGGTTTTGACTGGATACTTTCTAATTTTTTATTGTTTTCCATTATCTTTACATCTTTTGCTTTGGCAGGAGTTTCAAATGCATTAAACATTATAGATGGATTTAATGGGCTTGCTTGTGGTGTTTCTATTATGGTTTTCTTAGCATACTCTTATGTTTCCTACTTGGTGGGAGACTATTTCTTACTTTATACAAGCCTCACAATAGTTGGAGCCTTGATTGGTTTTTTCTTCTGGAATTTTCCATTTGGATATATTTTTCTTGGAGATGGTGGAGCATATCTTTTAGGCTTTCTTGCAGGTCTTACAGGAGTTCTGCTTGTTGAAAGAAATCAACAAGTTTCTGCATGGTTTCCCTTTCTTCTTTTAATCTATCCTATTTATGAGACTTTATTTTCAATGATACGAAAAAAACTTTTAAAAAATTCTTCTCCTTTCCAACCAGATCCTATTTATTTTCATATGTTAATTCATAAGAGATTAGTAAAAATTAATCTCAGAGATAAACTGCCTGATTTTATGGTTAACTCTCTTACTTCACCATATTTATGGTTTATGCAAATTCTTTGCACAATTCCTGCAGTACTTTTCTGGGATAATACTTACCTTTTGATGATATTCAGCGCCCTCTTCGCAATTTTTTACACATGGATTTATTTTAGGATAATCAGGTTTAGAACGCCGATTTTCATGGCATTACCTGTGAGGATTTTAGAAAGGTTAGTCAAATCTAAATGACCATTTTTTACCCTTTTTTTGATATCGCTTTCATCTTGACAACCCATAAATATAGGAACCAAAAAAGTAATTTTATCAGGCATTGCGGCATTGACTATCCGCCTTACAATTTCATCTATGGTTGTTTGATCTATTTTAGATTTCCTCACTATCTGCCTCTCTTGAGAGAATTGCAAAGCGCATGACTACCTCATTATTTCTCCTTTAGATTCCTTATCTAAAAAATAAGCGGTAATTACAAAACCATCACTTCTCAAAAAGTTTCTTTACAAGATCATCTTTGTTTATTTTTAAATAATTCGCAATATCTTTTAAAATCTGGCTCAATGTTCCTATCTTTAAAGGTGTATGATCTGGAATAGTGATGTGATGAGGTTCATTTTTAATGAAGCTTGTAAGCCGTATATGACTTCCTGTCTTTCGTGTTATCTCATATCCAAAATTTTTTAGAAGATTAGCCAGTTCCCTTCCTGAGATGTCTCTCGGTATTTTAGGCATAGCTGAAAACTTCCTCTTTTACCATATGCAGCCTTATTACCTTTGGAATATCATCTTCTTCATCAAAGTGACATCTCAGGGCATCTTTGATATTTCTTTTTACCTCTTCCAATGTCTCACCTTGAGTGAATATAGGAAACTCAAGAGCATGGGCAGTATATCCGCCTTCGATATCCTCTTCCAAGATAAAAATTATCTCTTTTCGAGTAGACATTTTAAAATACCTCCTCTTATCTTGTACTACCTTTTCTCTCTTATTATACCATCATCACAGGTTATAAAATGTACTGCACCCCATTTTTGTGGACACTTTTTAGGGTTTTAATTTGTAAAGGTCTATGAAACATTTTTTTTCTTTCAATGTGATATTTTAATTCAATTTCTTCTCTTTAACTTATCTGATCCAAAAACTCCTAAACTACTTTATTCTTAAAGAAATACAGTTTTATATTGAAACAACTTCTTCAAGTTGTAATGGATTTTACAGAAGAAATCTCGCACTCAGCTTTGGTAATCTCAAGCTTAATATTCTAGAGATAGAAAGTTATGATGAAGGATTAAATTATTTCAATGATTTGATAGAATTTGTAAAGATATACAATTAATATGTTAGAGAGGAATCTTTTTATTCAGCTATCAAATTTGCATGATGAATGGATGGAAAAACCAAACAGCAAATTAGCAGGAGCCTCATATGAATTAAAGCAGAGCTTTATATTGAAACTTGAAATAGAAAAAATTAATGAGGTTGTTTTATAATGATTTAGACAATTTTAAAGAGAAGCCTCGGTTTTTCATAGAATTTTATAACTTTGTTTCCTATGTCAAGAGGTTCTCCTGCTTCAACGTAACCATATCTTGTTTCTGGTTTTGTGGGTTTTATTCCAAAGGTTACTATGTATCCTTTATTAGCCAAGGTTGCTGATTTTTTTATGTATTGTACAAACTCATCTGACGGTTCTATTATATAGTCAGATAGTGTTACGAAAATTGTTTCGTTTGTGGGTGTGTTTTGGGTATCAGTTAGGTATTTAACTGCCAAAGCTATTGCTGGTGCAGTGTTTTATCCAACAGGCTTATTTATAATGTTTACATCTTTCTCTGATATATTTATTTCTTTCAATTGGTTTTTTTATGGGAAAAATATAGTCTTTGTTAGATACAACTACTATATCTCTAAGGCTGTTTACTATCTTTGTTAACCTTTCTAAAGTTTTTTGAAAGATAGACTTTTCATCTGCTATTTTGAGAAATTGTTTTGGTAGGTTTTTTCTTGACAATGTGAATAATCTTGTACCGCTTCCTCCAGCAAGAATTATTACTTTTATATTTTTGCTTTTCGATCATTTTTTTAACTCAACTACAAAATCCAAGAGTGAGTAAAAAGTAGAATCAATCAGATTGTTAGTAGCATTCCTACTTTTGCTAATAAACACTGTATACATACCTAAGCTTTTTCCAAATTCCATATCTGATATAGAATCTCCAACCATAAATGATTTTTTGAAATCTATTTCTGGAAAATTTTCTTTTGCTTTATAAGCTAAACCCGGCTTTGGTTTTCTACAATTACAAATTTCTTTTTCATAATCATGTGGACAATAATAAATTCCGTCAATTTTAACGTCGTAAAAGCTTAATATATTAATCATATTATTGTGGATTTCTAATAACTCTTGTTCTGACATTAATCCTCTGCCTATACCTCTTTGGTTTGTAATTATTATAATTCTTCCAAATATATCTTGTAGAATTCTTAATGCCTCTATTACACCATCTATAAACTTAAATTCAGACCAACTTTTGACATAGTCATTCTCAATTTTTTTGTTGATTACACCATCTCTATCTAAAAAAAGTGTCCATTCTTTATCTATCTTGAATTGTTTTAAAATACTCTCTTGCTTTTTCATAGTCTTCTAGAACCCCGATGTCGATAAAAAAACTTTCAAAAGGAAAACCATAAAATTGATAATCTTTATAGCATGTTTCTAATACATCCTTCTCTAAAGAAAATTTAGCTTCTTTTTTTAGCTTAATGTAAAAATCTTTATTAATCACATAAATTCCACCATTAATTAAGACATTCGAAGACATACCCTTTTCTTTGAAAGAGACTATTCTATTGTTGTTATCAATTACTATAGAGCCATATCTATCGGCTTTTTCCATCTTTTTTAATGCTATACTAAATTTAGAACTTTTACTGTTATGCAGTTCATAAAATCTATATAAATCTATATCAAAAAATGTATCTCCATTTAAAATAAACGATTCTTTATTATCAATGAATCTAAAAGCATTTTTTACTCCACCACCAGTTCCAAGCAGTTCCTTTTCAACCGCATATTCTATGTATATCTCCTTGTAATGATTTCCAAAAAAATCCTTAATTGTTTCCCATTTGTAGCCAACGGATAAAACTACGTGTTTAATATTATAACTATTTAAATAATCAAGTATGTAAGTCAAAAAAGGTTTATTTCCAACATCAGCCATTGGCTTTGGTATATCTCTTATTACACTTCTTAATCTTGTCCCTAACCCACCAGCAAGAATAATTGCTTCTTTAATCATCTTCATAACTTAAACAACTCTCTTTCCACAATTTCACATAAAATGCGACCTATCATTATATGAGCCTCTTGAATTCTTGGTGTATCGTTTGAAGGTACGCGAATAATGTATTTACAAATATCTTTCATCTTACCACCACTTTCTCCAGTCATTCCAACAGTAATCATACCAATCTCATTGGCAACTTCTATAGCTTTAACAACATTTTTTGAATTTCCAGAGGTAGATATACCAATTAGTATATCTCCTTTTCTTCCCTTTGCCCTTACCAAACGAGCGAAAATTTCATCATAAGAATAGTCATTAGCTACTGCTGTAATGTATGATGTGTTAACATTTAAAGCTTCTGCAAAAAGAGGTTTTCGGTCAAAATAAAATCTTCCAGATAGTTCTGCTGCTATATGTTGCGCATCTGCAGCGGAACCACCATTTCCACAAAGCAATACTTTTTTGTCTTGTTTGAAGCAATTTATCATCTCTTCTGCCACTTTAGATATAGTGCTCAAAATTTGCTCGTCCTTTAAAATATTTTCTTTAACAAGAATTGAGTTTAAAATGGATTGCTTTATGCTATCTGAAAACATGTTTATACCCTCCAACTTTTTAATCCATATTTTGTAAATTGAAACTTTCTGACCTCTCCCCCAAATTTATTTAGTGCTTCCATAACTTTGTATTTTGTATTTTTAGGACAATAAAATATCATAAATCCACCACCTCCTGCACCAGATATTTTACCACCACTAGCTCCAGCTTTTAGAGCAGTTTCGTAGATTTCATCGATAAGCGGATTTGTTATACCTTCTGCCATTTGTTTTTTGTAAATCCATCCATAGTGCAAAATTTCCCCAATCTCATCTACTTTACCTTTTAAAATAGCTTCCTTCATCATGATTGATTGTTCTTTTAATTTGTGCATAGCCTCTACAGATTCTTTTTTCTTTGTTTCAACGCTTTTAACCTGAGCCTCTATAATCTTGGATGACAATCTACTTGTTCCTGTATAATAAAGCAATATATTATGCTGTAATTCATCGATTATTTCTTGTTTAATTCTCAGTGGATTTACTATAACTTTGTGGTTATCGTAGAATTCCATAAAGTTAAAGCCACCAAAGGTTGCTGCATACTGATCCTGCTTTCCACCAGCTTGTTTTAGTTCTATTCTTTCTATTTCAAAGGCAAGGTGAGCTATATCATATTCTCCTAATGGAAGTTGAAGCCACTCTGCAAATGCACCAATAATAGCTGCCACTAAGGTTGATGACGTTCCAAGCCCTGACCCAGCGGGAGCATCTGCATAATTGTAAATTGTAAAAGATAAAGGATTGTTATTGTTAAACTCTCTGACTATACGGTTGTATACACCTTTTATTAAATCAAGTTTCCCATCTATTTCAAGGTATGGTTTTGCATCAGTCAAAATAGATTCGTTTTTATCGACAGATATTATTTCGATTTTTCCGTCCTGTCTTGGTTCTATGCTTGCATACACATACATAGATATAGTAGCATTCAGTACCGCTCCACCGTAGATATCTGAATAGGGGCTAACATCTGTCCCACCCCCTGCAAGTCCAAGCCTAAGCGGTGCTACCGCACGTATTAGCATTTTAAGACCTCCTTTTGTTTATTTAAAACGCTATTAATTATATCTATAATCTTTCTCTCATAAATACTCCAAGTAAAATTGTTTTTTATAAAATTTCTTGCATTTTCTTTTAACGATTCATATTCTTTTGGATTTTCATATATTCTATTAATTAAGTTTGCCATTTCAATAGGATCATCACAAACTAAAAAATGTATTCCATGAGCTCCGCCAACTGGTTTTGCTGCAAGAGATGAAACTATATTTATAGTTCCAAGAGCCATACTCTCTAAAATTTTATTTTGAATTCCTCCCCCTGTTTGCATTGGACTCACTACACACAGTGAAGATTTTAATATCAAATAGGGATCTTCAACATAACCCGTCACTTCTATATTGGAAAGTTTCTTAGATAACTTTATGATATTTTTTTTTGGATTTGCTCCCACTATTATAAACTTTAATTCTTTGTTTAGATTTGGTAAAACGTTTTCAATAAACCATAACACCGCGTCAATGTTGGGTTGATAGTCCATTTTGCCAAAAAACGCAACATAATTTTTGTATTTTGAATCTATTTTATTATATGAAAGTAATCCCTCGTTTACTCCATGAGGAACTAATTCAGTCTTTAGGGGTAGATTATAAAAATCTTTTTCTTCTTTGTTAAAAAAAAGAGTTTTATCAAAATTTTTAATGCACGACATTTCAAATTTAATCAAACGGTTACCTTCTATATAATAAATTATTTTCCAAAAATTTGATATAGTTTTTTCTGCAGATTTTAAATAGTTTTGTCCAATAGAGTCTGCCATGTCTAAAATCTTAGGTTTAGGGTGTTTTAATACGTATTTAGCAGTTCTAATAAGTGTTGCATAGATTAAATCATAATCAAAAAAAATGTCATCTATGTATTTTTGAACATCTTTAAAATAGTAGTAATTAACTTGCAGAGGAAGTTTATTACCAATTAAACCTTTTATAGTATTTAAATAAAACTCAATTTTATTCTTTTTGAAAATTTTAAAGGTTATACCAAGCTGATTTGCCCATTCTATAAACTCTTTTGGGATATCTGTATCTGTTATTGAGACAAGATGAACCTTGTAATGTTTTGAAAGTATTTTTAAAAGCCAATAGTTTTTCAACCTGTCACCACCAATAGGTGGATATGGTAATCGGGAAGAGAGAAAGAGTATTTTATGCATGCTTAATTCCCTCCGTCTAATAGTAGGATTAAAACAATAAAATTTTTTACAAAGTTGTTAATGTAAAACAAATATTTAGCTTTAAGCAAATCAAAAGAAAAAATTTCTATACCCCCTTCTTTTGGGGGACAAAATTTACCGAGGTGCAATACTCTCATTAATTTTCTCCTTTTGCAATTTTAAATAATGTTTCTGCATATTTATTCCAACTAAAGTAATTTTTTATGGTAATAAAAGCGTTTTCACTAATTGCACTGTATAAATCACTGTTTTCTTCTAATAGCTTAATTTTTTCTATAAATTCTTCTTTGGTGTCAAATTTTACAATATTCTCTAAGTCTTTAAATACTTTTGCTGTGCTAACATCATAACCTGTAGCAAATACTACTTTACCTAAGGACATACTATGAAGCATTTTAAGTCTCACACCACTACCAAAAACCGTGGACGAAATTACATACTTATGCTTGCATATTTCCTCATCAATATTTTCTACGAAACCCAACAAATTTATATTTAGACTTTGTATATTACTGATTCTTAATACAGCTTCCCATTCTTCTTTTGAGCCCCCTGTTATGTAAAGATAGAAATTATTTTTTTTTAAATAGTCAATAGAAGGAATCCAAATTTTATCTATAAACCATCTTAGATTCACTTGATTTTGTGGAGTTTTTACATTAGAGGGTATTATAAAAGAGTTTAGATAATTTGATTTTATGCAAATATCTCTAACTTCAAAACCATCGTATAAAATTTCGAGTTTATCTATTAAATCTGGTCTTAATTTTTTAGCAATGTTGTAATCATAGTCAGATATAAAAAAAACTTTATCAAACAGTTCCCAATATTTTTGTTCCATTTTTTTTGTTTTTTTTAGTTGCCAGACACCTATCAATTTGTAAATAGGATTTTTTGTAAAGTTTACGAACTGTTCAACCAAGGAAAACTCTATATTATGTTCTCTTAAAAATATTTTTAAATTTGGATATTCTTTCTTTAGCTTTAAGCTGTATAAAGCCATGTGTGGTGCACTTGTAAATATAAAATCTATTTTATTTTCATTTATAATTTTTTTGCATTCAATGTATATTTCATCAGTATAATATTTATACCATTTAAATGGTATTTCATTAAAAATATTTTTAATCAAATCTAAGATTTTATCACTTGTATCTTTTACAATAGGAATATACTTCACTCCAAGACTATCAAAATGTTTTATAGATTCTTCTACTTTATTACTTATCTTCTTCACAGGCGTTATAAGGAAAACATCAAAATAATTGATTAAATATTTTGCTGGATAGTATATACCTATCTTTCCACCATCAGTTGGAGGATAGGGAATTTGTGGAGCAAGAAACAAAAGCTTAGGTTTCATAATTCATTTCCCTCCTTTGTTTATAATAAATAACCTCTATAAACGCTATGGGTAGCCAAATGATATATAGCAGATTATATTCAGAACCTATTGAAAGCTGTATCAATTCAACAAGAATAGTAATTTTAAGCATGAACCTGGTTAAACTATTCACTTTAAGATTCTTTATATACAAAAAACTATTTCTAAATAGAATAAACCAAAAAATTAAAGCAAACCATCCATTGTTAACCACGCTTTGTGGTATTCCTGCTTTTGCACCAATATTCTCGCCATAGTAGAAAATGTCCAGTATTTCATTTGGAGAAAGAAGAAAACCAAAAAATTTATAAAATAAAGCACTTGCAAATTCATAACTTTTCAAAATTAGTTCGGGATAGTAATATATGTATGTTCCATATCCCAAGCCAAATGGAAAGTTAAAAAGTATGAGTATAATAGATATCAAACCAGAAAATCTTGTCGAGAATGATGTGAATCTCTCTATATCAATTATTAGTGATGGCAATATATATAGAAAAAAAATACTCATAAACAAGAATAAAAAAATTAAAGAAACAAAAACATACCTAAGTTTATTAAAATTTGAAATAACTATCACAGCTAATCCTAAAATTATGCTGATAAACAGCCCTTTTGATTGGATAAAAATCAAAACTATGGTTAAGACTACGATTATAATAAATTTTACAAAAGCATTTTTGGATAGAAAAAGAGACATTAAACCAATCAGAAAATATAGTATTCCAGCCTGAGATGGTTCCATTGCAAACAGTCTCAATCTATCATAATTTTTTGGAAGTGAATGGAATGGCTGTATAATTTCAGGGTTAATAAATTCAATAAAAGCAGTTAAAGTTAAAAATGAGAATAGAAAATATATAACCAGCTTTAAATGGTTTAAATTTATTTTAAATAAAATGTTTATTATCAGATAATAAAATACAAAATGTAGAAAAGAAAGTGTAAAAAAAGCTTCAAAATTTTTGATAAACATATTTCTATTATATGCGTAAATTTCTCCCAATGTTACTATATGAATAAATAACATCAACAATGAAAAGGATAAAGTTAAAAAAAGATAAATCAAGAATACTTTTGAATTCGGAGTCAGCGCTAATTTAAATTTGTTTTTTATTAAAAATAAAAGAAAAAATAGTGGTGCAATAAGAAAGATATAAGACTTTGTTACTGTTTTTTCGTAAATAGGTAAATCTGTAAACACCGAACCAATTAATAAAGCAAATAACATAAATAGATACAAAAATTCTACTCTTTTATTTGCTAAATCCATCTATAAAACCCTTAATTTGAGCACTTATTATAAACTTATTACCGCGAATGTAATATTGAACAAATTTAATAGGTCTAGATGCAGTTAGTAGTAATAGACTTATTAATTTCTTTGACAAAGCTAATTTCGATATTATAAACTTCACCCTATTTCTCATCATCCAGTATGCTGAAAATTCACTTATCTCTTCTTCTCCAGAGCTTGCTCCAACTTTATGCCAAATTTCAGAGGATTTTACATGATACAATTTGTATCCAGATTTCCAAACTCTATATGAATAGTTCTTCATTATATATTTTCTTATAAATACAATTCATTTCAAAGCCATATAAAAAATTCTTTCCCTTTCTCTTATCCATCCTTCATAGTCTAAAAATTTCTCAGCACTTTGTTTAATAATATCAGATTTTGCTCTCCATCCATTGACTTCTTTTTCAAATTTTATTAATTTTTGTATTAAGTCTTCTTCATTATATGGATCAAAAAGAAAACCATTAATACCTTCAGAAATCATCTCTGGAATACCACCGATATTGCTTCCTATCACTGGAACACCAAAAACAAAAGATTCTACAACAACCATACCCAAAGCTTCATACCATATGCTTGGTACAATTGTAACATCAACCTTTTCAAAAAAATCTTTAGGATTAACTTTTCCCATAAAAATTATTGAGTCATCTTGATATTTTGACTTTAGATATCTTTCATAATCTTCTGTTCCAGAACCAGCTATAAACAGTCTATAATTTGATTTTTTAATTTTAAGGTATGCTCTTAGTAAAACCTCAATCCCTTTATTTGTGGCTAAAGTTCCAATAAATCCAAAGTTTATGTAGTTTACATCTACTTTTCTATTTATATTTGTGTCTAGTTTTCGTGAGTTATATAATACTTTTTTTATTGGAACATCTTTAAAATATCCATTACTTAAATAAAAATTTAGTATAAAATTACTTACACCAACAACAGCCTTTAGTTTATTTGATTTAGTTTTATATGATAGTCTCATTAATTTACAAGTTAAACATTGTTTTTTACAAATAGAATTATTTCTAAACATATTCCTTGGACATAAAATATATATATCATGTAAAGTTTGGACAGCAGGTATTTTTGCTTCATCTATAGCATCCCATACAGAAGATGACCATCCATATATGTTATGTATGCTAATTACATCCGGTTTAAATTCTCTAATCTGATTTAAGACAATCTTTTTTGCTAAAGGATTATAAACATCTAACATATGCCATAGTCTTCTTTTTAAAAAGAGTGGTCTTTTTTTCCCATATGGTAAATAAACGTTAGGTATCTTGGCTCTGTAGACAGGAACTCCATCTAAAACTTCCTCTTTATCGTCTTTATCATGAAAGCTTAAAACTTTAACTTCATGACCTAACATTTGAGTTCCTTTAACAAGATGTTTTAAGGTAACTTCTGCCCCACCACCTATGTATGGTTCATATAATACGTTTATGTAAAGTATTCTCATTTTAATTCAAAAGCCTCCTTTTGTTTATATATATTAACATCATTTCTAATTCAAATTAGGAAATATCCACTTTTCCTAACCTACCTTTGTAGCCATCTTTAATAGCTCTTAAGATTAATTTTATATTTTTTGTACTTGAAAAGCTTACTAAAAGCAAATATACGAAGATATTTATCCAATAAATTAATTTATTGTCTACAATATTATTAATCTCAAAGAACACTCGATTTCTAATACTATAATAAACTCTGAAAGGATTTCCCCTCGATACTATAGAAAATCCTGTCTGTTTTTTGTTTTTAGATTGAAGCCACGTAGGTTCTAAATCATCTACTTTGCTATCTAATATTAAATAAATTTCTCCATCACTTTTTGTTATTCTATAAGACCATTCGTAGTCGTCTGCATACAGATAAAAGTCTTCATTTGGATAACCAATCTTATTAAGGATATTTTTATGAATAAACAAACCTCCATACGGTGCTACCGGTACAATATCAATATTTTTTTTATTATTTTTATCTTCCATAGATTTATTTTCTAATTTAAGGTTTCTTTTTAAATATCTATAAATTTTTTTGTGAAGTTTTTTTATATGAAATCCATTAAAGCTGTTTTTTAATCCTAATAATAATTGAGGTCTATTTATTATATTTTTTAGGGCTTCTCCTTTATATCGACAAGATGACAATGCAATTTTTTCTTCCTTTTTTTCTACTCTCAAAAAATGCCAAAAATTTAATAAAATTTTTAATGAATTATCTAAAGGCTTATTATCATCATCCAAAAGCCAAATAAATTCACACTCTGGATCGTTGTAAGCTACTTCTAAACCTCTCTTAAATCCTCCTGCAGACCCATAATTATGATTAAAATACAAAACTTTTATCTTACCATTTAATAATTTTTCATATTCTATTAATTTATTTCTACTTTCTAATTCAGAATTGTTATCTACAACAATAATTTTGTAAACTCCTTCATTAAGAGCAGCATCTATAACTTCCTTTAAAAAATGAAACCTATTCCCATAGGTTACAGTTACAACATATACCTTATTTTCCATCGTTTGTCCTCAAATTTAGTAGTGTCTTAAAAAAACTAATTTAGATATTCTATATTATACCCTCACAAAAATTTTTTCTAAATCTTCTAAAAATTTTTTAGGTTCATCTTTTATAATGTAATTATCGTCAAGCCTTACTCCTACAACTTCGTGAAAGGCAGTGTAAACATCAAACAGTTCGCTTTCGTAAAACTCCGGGAATATCTTTAAAGGCTCCCACCAGTGAAGATCGCAATTTGGGCGGGAGTATAATAAGAATTGTGTCTATTAATGGCTTGTTTGGGTAGTGGATAAATTAAGGCTCAAATAGGATAACATAGGAAGATGAAAAAAAGAAAATTAAAAAAGGAGGAAATGGAAAAAATGGGGGATTTGAATTTAGAAAAGGTTTTGGATGAAATTTCAAAGATTGACTCAAGAGAAGGCATAAAAACAATAGCAGTATACTGAACCCCTCAGGAAGTGGACACAGGCAATTAGTAGAGGTTAAACTTTCTGCATATGCAGGGAGAAAATCTTTATAAAAGAGGGGGGTTGAATAAATGAAACAAAGGAAATGGTCAACAGAAGAAAAAATGGCAATAGTTTTGGAAGGACTGAAGGGGGTTAAGTCTGTAGCTGATATTTGTAGAGAGCACAAAATTAGCCAGGCTCTTTATTATCGCTGGAGGGATAAATTTCTTGAAGGAGGCAAAAAAGCTCTTTACAATGGTCAAGCAGATGATAATGTTTACAAAGCAGAGATAGAGAAGCTTCAAAAAATCATAGGCAAACAGGCAGTTCAGATAGAGATTTTAAAAAAACAAAAGAACTGTTAGGGAAAAGATAGAAATGGTAAAAGAGCTTATAAAAGAGGGATATTCAGTGAAAGACAGTTGTAAAGCTTTGGAAGTATCAAGGAGCAGGTATTACAGCTTTCATAAACAAGGGAAAATTGCAATAACTGAGACAGTTAGCAATGTGGTAGTCCTGGAGAAAATAAAATCAATAAATGCAGAGCATCACTTTTGGGGTTACAGGAGAGTAACAGCGTGGTTAAGGCACAGGGAAGGATTTTTAATAAATCACAAGACTGTAAGGAAAATCGTGAAGGAAAACGGATTACTAGCAACACAAACAGTACATAAGGCAAAAAGAAAAGTTAGCCAGAGAAAACCGAAAGCTGTTAGACCGAAACAGATCTGGGGAATAGATATGACGAAATTTATCATACTCTCAATTGGTTGGGTATATTTGGTAGTAGTGCTTGACTGGTATACGAAGAAAATAGTAGGCTGGAATTTATCTTTAAGGAGCAGGAGTTTGGAGTGGCGTGAAGCTATGGATTTAGCCATCCAGAGAGAGTTTCCAGAGGGAGTAAGGGGTAATGAATTAAAACTTGTGAGTGACAATGGCAGTCAGCCAACTTCAACATCCTTCATGAGGGATATGTCATTGTTTGGAATTGAACAGATATTTACCTCTTATGATAATCCCAAAGGCAATGCAGATACAGAAAGGGTAATGCGGACAATCAAAGAGGAACTGATATGGCTCAATGAGTTTGGAAGCATTGAAGAAGCCAGAGAAAGTATAAGGAATTGGATAATAAATGATTACAACAGGTTTTATGTTCACAGTAGTTTGGGATATTTATCTCCTGAAGAATTTGAGTTAAAATACTACATTGAGAGGGAAAGAAATGTTGCATAGACCTCTACAAATTGAAACACTAAAAAGTGTCCACAAAATTGGGGTGCAGTACAGTTCCATTGCAAACAGTCTCAATCTATCATAGTTTTTTGACAATGAATGGAATGGCTGTATAATTTCAGGATTAATAAATTCAATAAAAGCAGTTAAAGTTAAAAATGAGAATAGAAAATATATAACCAGCTTTAAATGGTTTAAATTTATTTTAAATAAAATGTTTATTATCAGATAATAAAATACAAAATGTAGAAAAGAAAGTGTAAAAAAAGCTTCAAAATTTTTGATAAACATATTTCTATTATATGCGTAAATTTCTCCCAATGTTACTATATGAATAAATAACATCAACAATGAAAAGGATAAAGTTAAAAAAAGATAAATCAAGAATACTTTTGAATTCGGAGTCAGCGCTAATTTAAATTTGTTTTTTATTAAAAATAAAAGAAAAAATAGTGGTGCAATAAGAAAGATATAAGACTTTGTTACTGTTTTTTCGTAAATAGGTAAATCTGTAAACACCGAACCAATTAATAAAGCAAATAACATAAATAGATACAAAAATTCTACTCTTTTATTTGCTAAATCCATCTATAAAACCCTTAATTTGAGCACTTATTATAAACTTATTACCGCGAATGTAATATTGAACAAATTTAATAGGTCTAGATGCAGTTAGTAGTAATAGACTTATTAATTTCTTTGACAAAGCTAATTTCGATATTATAAACTTCACCCTATTTCTCATCATCCAGTATGCTGAAAATTCACTTATCTCTTCTTCTCCAGAGCTTGCTCCAACTTTATGCCAAATTTCAGAGGATTTTACATGATACAATTTGTATCCAGATTTCCAAACTCTATATGAATATGAATAGTCTAAATCTTCCACATACATAAAATAAGATTCATCAAGCAAACCAACTTTTTGAAGTATGAATTTTGGAATTAGAACAAAGCAGAAGGTTATAAAATTTACTTCCTTTACTTTGGGTTCATTTTTTATTTCATGCAAATATTTACCCATGTTTAAATGTTTAGTTCTACCAATCCATTCGTTAAAATGACCTCCATCGTACCAAATTTTCTGTGGGTCATGGTAGTAAAAAATCCTTCCACTATATATAGCTTTATCTCCATATTTTTTCTTTATGTTCATTAGTTCTGATATGGAATTTTTTCTTACTACTGTGTCATTGTTTAAAAGTATAATACTATCAAAATCACCTTTGGACAATACATACTTTATTGCTATATTATTTCCTCCAGCAAATCCTAAGTTGTGTCTACTTTGTATAAACACTATAGGGTACTTAGAAGTTATCTCTGGTGGTATAGAGTTCACAAGTCTATTCTCTAATTCAAGGTTCCCTCCTTTTTCAGCTTCTTCTTTAAAGTAAAAAACATATGGAATAGGTTTTGGAAGTGGTGGAAAAGTTAAACCTCTAAGTGTAATTGCGGGATTAACCCAAACATCAAGCTTTCCTTCAGCCCATGCCTTCAGATATTCCATAGAATTATTCGGGGATTTATTATCTACCACAATCACTTGATAATTTGGATAGTCATTTCTCAAAACGCTTTCTAAGCATTCAATAGTATCTGTCCAATTATTATAGTTAAGTATAACTATATAAACCTTAGGGTACTTCATTTCTAACGATAATTTAATTTTCACAAAACTTCTTTAACTCGTGTTTCCAATCTGGTATATCGGTTCCTAAGATTTTGCTCAATTTTTCATTGCTCATCACAGACCATTTAGGTCTCTTAGCGGGAAGGTTAAAATCGGCTTGAAGTGCAGGGTAGATAAGTTTTTTTATACCCTTTAAAGTGAAATACTCTTTTGCCCATTCATAACGGGAGGCAAAACCAGAATTAGTTAGATGATAAAGACCATTTAATCCCATATCTAAAGCTTTGAGAGTAACTTCTACAATCGTTCTTGTAGAGGTTGGAACTGAAAATTCGTCCACCACTATTTTTATGATTTCATGATCTTTTGCCCATTGTTCTAATTTATAAAGAAAATTTTGCGTCCCTGCGCCATAAACCCAACTTGTACGAAAAATTAGATAATTGTCCAAGAAATCTTGTAAAAGGGTTTCACCGTAGAGTTTACTTTTTGCATACTCATTTAAGGGATTAGGGTCATCTTCTTCTGTATAAAATCCCTGTTTCGTTCCGTCAAAAACATAATCTGTAGAATAATGGACAAGCCTTGCCTTAATTTCTGATGCACAGTTAGCTAAATTGTAAACTCCTATAGTGTTAATTTTATAGGCAAGATAAGTCTCTTTTTCTGCTAAATCCACATGATTGTAGGCTGAACAATTTATAATTATATCTGGTTTTACTGCCTTAATTGTTTGATAAACCACTACAAAATTAGAAACATCAAGCTCTTTCTTAGAAAAAGCAATAAAATCAAAACCTTTCTCTTTAATATAAGCAATAAATTCTCTCCCAAGCTGTCCTTGCGCTCCAGTAATTATCAACTTCATTTTTTATAAACTTTCAGCCAAAAATCTCTAAGTTCTTCAACCTTCTTTTCAAGCCAATCCATGTGATTGAAATACCATTCCACTGTAAGGGAGAGTCCTGTTTCAAAATCAACTTTTGTACTCCAACCAAGAGCCCTTTTTATCTTGCTTGAATCCAAGGCATACCTATAATCATGGCCTGGCCTATCTACTACGAACTCAATTAAACATTCAGGCTTTCCAAGAAGCTTAAGTATAGCTTTTACCACTTCTATATTTCTTTTTTCTGTCTCACTCGAGATATTATAAACTTCACCCGGTTTACCCTTTTCTAAGATAACTAAAATTGCCTCTACGCAATCGGATACATAAAACCATTCTCTTACATTTTGCCCAGTGCCGTATATTGGTATGGGCTCATCTTTTAAAGCCTTTGCTATAACTAAAGGAATTAATTTTTCTGGATACTGCCAAGGTCCGTAGTTGTTAGACGGACGAACTGTAATTACAGGTAGCCCATAACTTCTAAAATAGGCTCTACCAAGCATATCTTGTGCAGCCTTACTAACCGAGTAAGGTGAATTTGGCTTAAGCGGTGATTCCTCTGTAAATTTTCCAGTATCTCCGAGCTCTCCATATACCTCATCAGTTGATATATTAATAAATCTTTTTATCTTAAAGTTTTTAGATAACTCAAGCAAATTTAATGTACCTTCAATGTTTGTCTGAATAAAAGCTTTGGGTTGAAGAAGGCTCCTATCTACATGGCTTTCAGCTGCAAAATGGATCACACATTCGGGCTTTTCCCGCTCAAACACTTGTTGAAGTTCGGAATAATTTCTAATATCTACTTTATAGAAAGTTATTTTATCTATCACTTCTCTTAATCTTTCCAAGTCGCCTGCATAGGTAAGAATATCTACTACTGCGACATCATACCCTTTTTTCACTGCCTGCCTAACAAATTCACTTCCAATAAAACCTGCTCCTCCTGTGACAAGCAACTTCATTTTCCACTCCTATAGTAAAAATTCATCTCAGCATCTTCTAATCTCGGTAAAGTAGAATCTTTGTGAGAAAGAAGAGGTTCCCTTACAGGCCAAGAAATATTTAAAGTTGGATCATTCCAAATTATTCCTCTATCTAACTCAGGCGCATATTCGTTGGTAGTTAAGTATATTATCTCACAATCTTCAAGAGCAACAAAACCATGAGCAAAACCTGGCGGAATCCATAGGAGGTGTTTATTCTTTTCTGATAGTTCTACAGCAACCCATTTACTAAACCAAGGCGAGCCTTTCCTTAAATCTACGGCAACATCCCATATTTTGCCTTTTATACACCATACAAGCTTTCCTTGAGCCTTTGGTTCAAGTTGAAAATGAAGACCTCTAAGAACTCCTTTTTTGGACTTAGAGTGATTAACTTGATAAAAAGGTAAATCTATCCCAGCTTTTGCAAATTCAGAAGCTTTATAAATTTCTAAAAAAAATCCTCTTTCATCTTCAAAAACCTTTGGCTTAATTAATAAAACATCAGGAATTTCAAGTTTAAAAAAGTCAAAAGGCATAACTATTCTACTCCTCTGCTAACTTCTTTAAATACTTGCCGTAGCCAGTTTTACTTAATGATTTGGCTATTTTAAGGAGGGTATCTTTATCAATCCAACCATTTCTGAAGGCAATTTCTTCAATACATGCTATCATAAGCCCGGTTCTTCTTTCGATGGTTGCTACAAACTCGCCTGCTTCCAGTAGACTATCGTGAGTTCCAGCATCAAACCATGCAAAACCTCTTCCCAAAAGACTCACTTTTAAAGTACCTTCTTTTAGATACTCTTCAAGAAGGGAGGTTATTTCATATTCTCCTCGATGGGAAAGTTTAACTTTTTTCACTTTTTCTGAAACGGTGGCATCAAACATGTAAACACCGATTATAGCGTAGTTTGATTTTGGATGCTCTGGTTTTTCCTCTATACTTAGAACTCTACCATCTTGGTCAAATTCAACGGTACCGTATCTATGAGGGTCTGGCACATGATAAGCAAAAACATAGGCTCCGCCTTTTTTCATCAAATGCTCCTTTGCCTTCTCTAATGTAATTGGCAAAGTGTGCCCATACAGTATATTATCTCCCAGTACCACCATTAAAGGACTGTCCTTAAACCCAGGGCATTCACAAGCTTTCATTATAGCATGAGATAGTCCAAGGGGCTTATCTTGTTCAACATAATTTAAATTTAATTGAAGAGCTTCAGCATTTTTAAAAAGACACTTAAACATATCCTTTTCATGAGGATTTACTACTAAAGCTATGTCTCTTATACCTGCAAGCATCAGTAATGATAACGAATAATAAATCATGAGTTTGTTGTAAATGGGAAGTAAATGTTTGTTGACAGCTAATGTTATCGGATAAAGTCTTGTCCCAGAACCACCAGCTAATAATATTCCTTTCATGTTGCATATTAGCCTATTATCGTCATTATATAACTCTGTTTCCCTTTACTTTAACTTTGCTTGAAAATACATATATAAACTATTTCCTTTCCGTTTTCCTACATACATCAAAGCAAAGGGTAAAAGTAGAAGGTTTCGTAGGTACTTTAGTATAAGAAGAAAGAGGGCAACCCCTTTGTTGGCTCCCGCAGAAGGGAGGTCTTCAACCGCATAAGCTAAGGCTTTTCTCTTATCGCCAAGGGCTTTGGCTTTAAGTTTTCTTTTTATGCCATCTAAGTTGCCAAAGACCTTCTTTTCAAGATAGGGAAAAAGCTCTTTAAAAGGAAAATCAAGTCTATGGACTTCTACATCTCTGAAACTGCAAAGAGTTAAAGCCTTCTCAAGAGAAGATTTGGAAAAACGTAAGAAATGATGAGGGGGGTAGTCTCCATAAAAATATCGCCAATCAATTTCTGTAAAAAGTCTCTCCCTATTCGGTACGCTTCCAGCGATGTAGCCACCATCTTTTAGTAGCCCTTTGACCATCTGTAAAAACTCTCTTGGCTTGTCCTGATGCTCAAGCACCTCAAAAAAGGTTATTACGTCAAACTTTAGATTGTTCTTTTTGGCATACTCGTAAAAATCTTCAAGGCTCATGGCAAAAACTGTGTCTATGCCTAAGCTTTTCCTTACGTTTTCTACAGACTTCTTATCAAAGTCTATACCCCAAACCTCAAAACCATGCTCTTTGGCATGCCTGATGAACCTTCCATCTCCACATCCCACATCCAAAAGCATTCCTTTTACTTCCTTTGGAAAGTATTTAAAAAAGGCTTTATGGTTGTCGTTAAGGCTTACTCCTGCAACTTCGTGAAAGACGGTGTAACACTCAAACACTTCGCTTTCGTAAAACTCTGGGATAATCTTTAAGGGCTCCCACCAGTGAAGGTTGCAGTTTGGACATTCGTAGCGCTTGTATTCTTGGTTGTTGTAAGGGGAAATATAAATATCTTTAAATGCTTCTTTTTCTACTTCTGTCTCACAAATTGGACACTTTGTTTTTTCTCCCATTTTTATTACCTCGTTAAAGTTTTTTATTGTTTATATATAACATCAAATAACTTAACATACAAAGAAAAAAGTAAGCAAAAAAAGTACCTAAACAAATCCCTTTTATTCCAAGCTTATAAATTACTACAAAAAAATAATTTAAAACTCCATTTGCAAGAACTCCAATGAGAGCTATAAAAAATATGGGCTTTAGCCAGTTTAAAACCTGAAATGCACGGTAAAGAATAGGCCAAATAAACATAAAAGCAAGACTTAGGACATAATATTGTACTGCTTCCGCAGTAAAATTAACATCTGTCATGGTAAACTTCCCGTATCCCAAAAAAATTAATACAATAGACTTTCCAAAAAAGAAAAAAACTATCATAAAAGGAAAGCTGATTAAAAATGAAGTCTTTATGTAAAGTTTTATTTTTTCCATTGATGCCTTTACTTCGGAGAGGGCTGTAATAGCCATGTGTTCAAGTTTGATTATTCCCCTTGGTATGGAAGCAACTAATAAACCGTATGTTAATGCAGAAACTCCCTTCTCCCCCACCAAAGAGGCAAAGGCTCTGTCAACGAGAATATAAAGATGGAAAACTCCATAAAGAGCAGATAGATAGAAAAAATGCTTTAATATTAAGTTCACCTTCTCATCTTGGTATAATTTAAGATGAATAAATTCTTTAGCTCTAAAAAGCAAAAAAATAGTTGCTAAAACTTGAGATATTGAAAGAGAAATAGGGATTACTTTAAAATCGTGAAAAAAATAAAGACCTAAGGCTATAAAGACAAAGCTTGAAACAGAAAAAATTAGCTCTCCTATAAAATATTCTGTAAACCTCCGAAGACTTCTTAAAAGTGCCCCAAAGTGATGAAAGATAAAACTAAAATATAAATAAGGAAGGAGAAGAAAATAGGAAAATCCTAAATAATCTTTGGCTTCCTTGCTAAAGCCTATGGGAATATGTTTCGCGAGAGGATAGAATAAAATTGAAAGAACTAAGATTGAAGTAGCAAGGATTAACGTAAAGGTAAGTAAAAGGGCAGATAATTTTTTAAACTCATCATCATTTTTAAGCCGTGCTTCAACCAAATTCGGCACTCCAATGGAATCAAACACATCGGCAAATATAAGAAAAATTCCAATCAAAGATAAAGCCATGAAGACCGCATCGGTTTGATAGTTAAAGCCAAGAAGAAAGGCAATAGCCAAATGTTTTAGATAACCTGCAAACCTTGCAAGAATGTTTAAAAAAGAAGACCTTATGAGGGCATATCTTATTGCCTCTGGCTTTGAGTTTAATTTAAAAAGATTGGTAATAAAAGCCTTAAGATTCTCCACCATAAAAATACTCACATCTTACAATATCATCCTCATCAATTTATTCTTCATTCTGAGATGCCTTTTGAGGTGAGACTTGCTTATTGACATTCCAAGTCAATAAGAAACATACCACTTATAAGTCTTCCTTAAAAAATAAATCCTGAAAGGATTTATTCCTTTTTGCCTAAGTGATGAAACTATATTGTCTTGTATTAATCCAACTGGACTGTGACATAAAAAACCTGCTATTTATTCACTTCACCAACAGTAATCATGTCTTTTATTTTTTCAAATTTTGCATTGCCTATGCCTTTTACCTTCTTTATCTCTTCTATATTTTTGAATTTACCGTTTACCTCCCTGTATTCAACAATCCTCTCTGCAAGCACTGCCCCAATACCTGGTAACTTCATAAGCTCTTTTGCAGTAGCAGTGTTTATGTCTATCTTTTCACCTCCATAAACAACAAAAGGCACGCTCAATAATAACACCGCCAGAGATAATACCAATGCCTTTTTCATGACTGACCTCCTATTTATTTTTTCCTCTTTCACTTTCCTTCACGCATGACTTCAAGGGCTTCGATTCTACTTTCGTGCTCTTTAAGTCTGCCTGATATTATAGTCTTTTCTTCATAGAGAGCTTTTAAAATCTTTATCATTGTATCATTTTGCCTTGCTATATAATCAAAGTCATAAAACCTTAATTTGCTCTTTATATCTCTCACTTCCTGCTCTAATTCAAAAATGTAGAGTCTTACACCTTCTCTAATTTTCTCAATCGTTGAGCTTAAACGGCTTTCAAATTCAAGGAAATCTTCTTTCGTTGCAAAAGCCTTGAGGTCTTCCTTTGTTGCCATCTCTGCTCTAAGTTTCTCAAGGTCTTCCTTTGTTGCAAAGGACTTGAGGTCTTCTTTTGTTGCCATCTCCTGCCTTATGGCTTTAAGTTCCTCTCCAATCGTCTCTTTAATTAATTTTGCTAAAAGTTGCTCATCCATAAAACCCTCCTTTTTTCCGTAGCGTTGTAATAAATTCTATCACATTGCTGAAGATTCTGGAACATTTTTTATCTAATTCAGTCTGGACTCTTAGCCTCTGGTAAAACTCTATCCTTATTGATTCTGGCTTTGAGTTTAATTTAAAAAGATTGGTAATAAAAGCCTTAAGATTCTCCACCATAAAAATACTCACATCTTACAATATCATCCTCATCAATTTATTCTTCATTCTGATTTGGAAGAGAAGCACTGAACATTTCGAATTATGCCATGAACTTCATAGCCTTTTGAAAGCAGAAATTCTGCTAAGTATGAGCCATCTTGTCCTGTAATCCCTGTGATTAAAGTTTTTTTATATTTTTTTCTCCGTTCCAATAACTTTTCCCAATGCTCCGCCTCCTCAGTTACATAAGCATAAAAGCAAATGTAACCGAACAGGATAAAAATTAAGCCAGTTCTACTTCAGAGGCTTCTATTTTAACGCTCACTGCCCTCTGAAGTATATCTATCTTAATAATAAGATAATGCTTTTTTTCTTTGCTCTTAAGTATCCCTGTTACTCCCTCAAGAGCCCCTCTTTTTATTCGTACTATCTGACCTTCTTTTAGATAGGGATAGGGGTCTATTTCTTTTTTGTTTTCTATTGCCATTTTTAATGGAATTATCTGTTCTTCAGGCACAACCTCAGGTTCTCCATTGGTATTTTTTATAAAACAAACAACTCCGGGTGTTTTAAGCACACTTAATATCAAATCATAGCTTTTTGCAATTTTAACAAAAAGATATCCCGGAAAAAGAGGGAATTTAACAAGCTTTTTTCTGTCTTTCCATCTTCTAAGCCTTTCAACGGCAGGTAAAAATGCTTCTATCCCAAGATTTGAAAGTCTTTCAAAAACCTTAAACTCATGCCGTGATTTTACATATATACAATACCAGTTTAAAGTTAATTCTGCCATAAATAGTATATCTTTGCATCTATATTTTTTAACTGAGCAATCTCTTTCTCATCAAAGGTTGTTACAAGCACCGCATCAAAATCTATCTTTTTTATTTCATCTTTTGTATATAATCTGTAGTTAAAATTTTTATTATTTTCTTCGTTCAGACTGACTATTCCTACAATTGTAATTGGAAGTCCCTTCGATGAAATTATACAGAGTTCTGCCAGCTCGCTATTGCCCCATAAAATAATTTTGTTTATTCCTGATTCCATCATTGTGTTATATGTCTGGTCAATTTTTTGTTTAATCTCTCTGAAATAATTAAAAGACCTTGCCATGTAATTACAGGTAAGACGGGCTTTTTCTATGAATCCCTTTGGTGTAAGAATATACTTTATTCTTTTGCCATCAAGATTTTTAATCTTTATGCAGCCTTTTTTATAAAGTCTTTTTATGTAAGAGTTTGTAAGTCCAAGGGCTATACCAAGCTTTGATGCAAGGTCTCTTTGGGTAATTGTAGGGTTTTCATGGATGTGTTCAAGAATTCGCATTGATATTTCATCAGATGGATTTGTTTTGTTCATGTTTAGAACAATAACATTAAAGACTGTTGAATGTCAAGTGCTTTCATCGCCACGCTTAAATTGTTGATTAAAGAAAAATTGTCTTTTGCTAATCCTGTTATTTCGATGGGTTCAATGTCAAGAGGCGTTGTCCTGAGGCGAATCGGAAGGGTCTCATTCCTTTTTCCCCTCCTCTTGTCACCCTGACCCTGAACAAATTGAAGGGGAAGGGTCTCCTCTCTTTTTGTCATTCCGACAGGGCTCAATGCCCTGAGGAATCTCTCTTTATTCGTTGGATATAGAAAAAAGAATAAGATTCTTCGGGCTAAAGCCCTCAGAATAACAACATTCGGAAGGGATTCTTCACCACACTATCGCTTCGTTCAGAATGACTCTTTTATTGTCACCCTGAGGCAAAGCCGAAGGGTCTCATAAAAAAGAATAAGATTCTTCGGGCTAAAGCCCTCAGAATAACAACATTCGGAAGGGATTCTTCACCTTCGGCTCAGAATGACCAAATAAAAAGGGGATTCTTCACTACGCTATCGCTTCGTTCAGAATGACAGGGAGGCGGATGAGATTCTTCTGGTTAATGCCTTTAGAATTAAAGGATCATCCAGAATATAAATTTCTATCGGTAAATTCAGATTTATAATTCATAAGAGTGATATATCTTTATATTTTTCTCTTCTGCATACTTTCTTATCTGCGGATGGGATATGTAGGTTACATAAAGAAGTATAGGCTCTTTGCCTATGTGTCTTTTTAGTTTCTCCACTTTTTTAAGAAAATCATCGAGGCCTCTCTTCTTAAGCTGGCTCTTTGCTTCTCCTACAATTACATATTCTTTTCCATTTTTTCTACCTTCACCAAAGATATTTACTTCTATATAGTTGTTTTTGCTAATCTCTATAAAGTCTCTTTTAAGTCTGCCTACTACTTCTACTCCAAAATCCTGTTTAAGTAGCTTTGGAAGTGACTTCATTGCCTCATCTTCAAGACGATATCCAACAGTATGACTAAGTCCACCAAGTTCTTCTTTTATTTTAACCTGTTCCTGTGTAAGTCTCTGTATTGCCTGCTCTGTCTTTTTCTGTGCTTCAATAAGTTCCTGAACTGTTATCTCAAGCCTTGTTAGCCTCTCTTCTGCCTTTTTCTGCGCCTCCGCAAGCTCATTAACCCTCTGCTCTGTCTTTTTCTGTGCTTCAATAAGTTCCTGAACTGTTACCTCAAGCCTTGTTAGCCTCTCTTCTGCCTTTTTCTGCGCCTCCGCAAGTTCCTGAACTGTTATCTCAAGCCTTGTTAGTCGTTCCTCTGACCTCTTCTGCGCCTCCGCAAGCTCTAAAAGTGTCTGCTCAGTTCTTTTTTGGGCTTCAATAAGTTCTGTTACGACCTTTTTAAGCTCATCAAAATCAGCCTTTTTTACAGTATCTGCTATTTCTTCTCTGAATATTTCAAAGGCTTTAACAAGAGGCCATCTAAGCTCCTCAGGAAGATTATCTATTGCTTCAATATAGCTTTTCATGAAATAATCATATCAAAAATAAAGCCTTATTTTCAATAAATTTTAGGGAGAAAGTATAAGATACAAATAAATTGTCCACTAAAATAAAAAATGCTATACTATAAATTATGTTTAAAAAATTTCTCATAATCCTCTTTCTATTATTACTATCTGCCTGTGTTTCTGAGCAAAGAATTATCCAATCAAACGAATCTGATTTTCATAAGGAAATCGGCTTTGCCTATTACATCGAAAGAAATTATCAGCTTGCCTATGCAGAATTTCACAAGGCTTTACAGATTGACCCTAATAATAAAGATGCCCTTCATGGATTAGCCCTTGTTCATATGGAGTTTCAGGAATATGAAAGGGCAAGGGATTTATTTTTAAGAACCCTTTCAATTGATTCAAATTATGCTGATGCTTGGTTTAATCTAGGACTTTGTTATCAAAAACTAAATATGCATGAAGAGGCAATCAATGCTTTTAGCAAAGCTTTAAGTAATCCCCTTTTTATTACCCAAGACAAAGCTTACTTTGGTCAGGGATTATCATATTACAGACTTGGTAAATATGAAGAAGCAAAAAATTCCCTTGACAAAGCAATTAAAAGAAATGTTCTCCTTATACAAGCTCATTTTTATATTGCATTAACCTATCAAAAATTAGGTCAATATTCTGAAGCTTCAAAAATTCTAAAAAGTGCCATCAGGCTTGATGCAAACTATAAGGGTGATTTGAATAAATTTTCAACGGATTTAAAAGAATCAATTAAAACTGAGCAAAGTAACATGCCAAAGGAAGACATTCTTGACCTTCTTGAAATTCTAAAATACTAAAATGGCAAAGGGTAAAATAGTAAAAGCAGCAGGAGCTATTTCTTTAGCAACTTCTTTTAGTAGAATTCTTGGATATATTAAAGACATGATTCTTGCTAAGTATTTTGGGGCTACTGGCTTAAGTGATGTTTTCTTCGTAGCCTTCCGCATTCCAAATCTACTGAGGGAGCTTTTTGCTGAAGGATCAATGTCCTCTGCAGTTATTCCTGTTTTAAAGGAATCTCAAGTAAAAAATGGAGTAGAAGAAACGAAAAAAATTATAAAAAGTCTATTTACTTTCATAATTCTCGTAGTAGGAATAATAACTCTCTTAGGAATCATATTTAGTCCAGTAGTTGTAAGTTTTATTGCTCCAGGGTTCATAAGCAATCCAGAAAAGTTTGAACTTACTGTATTACTCACAAAAATAATGTTTCCCTTTTTACTTTTTATAAGTCTTGCTGCTCTTACAATGGGAGTACTTAACACTAATAATGTATTTTTTATTCCAGCTCTTGCTCCTTGTTTTCTCAATATAGCTATAATCATACTTGTTATAGGATTCAGTTCCTTTTTTTTTAATCCCATAATTTCTGTTGCAGTCGGTGTTACCTTAGGAGGAATTCTTCAATGGGTCATTCAGATTCCATCTTTTTATAAAAAGGGATTTAAGTTTGGCATAGCTCAGTATCATCCAGCTTTAAAAAAGATTGCCATTCTTATTATTCCTACAACTTTATCAATGGCAGTAAATCAAATAAATATTTTTGTAAGTACCATAATAGCAAGCTTTCTTCCAGAGGGAAGTGTTACTTATCTCTATTATTCAATGAGGCTTATACAGCTTCCGATTGGTATATTTGGAGTAGCTGTTGGAATGGCTGTGCTGCCAACATTTTCTGGACACGTAGCAGAAGGTAAAAGGGATTTACTTAATAAAGATTTCACTTTTGCCTTGAAATTTTTATTTTTCCTGACAATCCCATCAACATTAGGACTCATTATGCTAAAAGAGCCAATTGTAAATACATTATTTCAAAGAGGTGCCTTTGATCTCAATGCAACATTAAATACTGCAAGTGCTTTATTGTTTTATAGTCTTGGAATCATTGGAACTGTTGGTTCAAGAACAATTACAGCAACCTTTTATTCTATTCAGGATACAAAAACTCCTGTTATATGTGCAACAACTGGTATGTTGATAAATATAGGAGTATCTCTTCTTTTGATGAATTCCCTTAAGCATAATGGATTAGCCCTTGCTTACTCTATGGCTGCAACTACACAATTTTTTATGCTTGGAATTTTTATAAAAAGAAAAATCCCAGAAATTTCATTTCCCTCTATTTTACCTTCCTTTATCAAAAGTACAGCGGCATCTATTTTTAGTATTGGAATTGCTAAATTGATTTGCCAGATTAATCCAGAACTCTGGGTACACAGTGAAAAAATGCTTTTAAAATTTCTGTGGCTTGGATTTGCAATTGCTGTTGCTGTAATTCTCTATTTTATCTTCTGCTATTTGATGAAACATGAAGAACTAAGTTATATTTTAAGAAAGATAAGGAGGTCATAATGAATTTAAAAAAATTCGAAGTTGGTCCATTGTTTGTAAACTGCTATATCCTTTACGATAAAGATACAAAAGAGGCAATTGTAATAGACCCAGGGGATGAACCAGATTTAATTTTAGATTTTGTTAAAGAAGAAGGTTTGTCTGTAAAATACATTATATGCACTCACGGACATTTTGACCACATTGGTGCAGTAAAGGAAATCAAAGAAGAGACCGGTGCAAAAATAATACTCCATGAAAAAGACCTTGAAATATATAGAAATTCACCTCATGTAGCAGTCCAATTTTTTGGAATAGAGATTGACCCCCAGCCCGAACCAGATAAACTCATTAAAGACGAAGAATTATTAACAATTGGAGATATTAATTTAAAATTTATCCATACTCCTGGTCATTCTCCAGGAAGTATTTCAATTTACACTGATGGATATATATTTACTGGTGATACCCTCTTTGCTGGTTCAGTTGGAAGAACAGACTTGATAGGAGGTAGTATGCAGGCATTACTTAATTCCTTACAAAAAATTGCATCTTTACCTCATGAAACTATAGTTTTACCTGGACATGGTCCAAAAACTAAAATTGGCATAGAAAGAAAAACAAATCCCTACTACCATGAAATTTTTTAAAGTATTAATTTTTTTGATACTTATTTTTTCTATTTCTTGTAGCAAAACAAAGGAAGAAAATATAAAAACTGAATCAGAGAAACTTTCAGGAAAACCAGTTATTATTGGTATCCTCTCGGAAGACTCGCCTCAAGTTATATATGAAAAATTTTATCCTCTCCAAAAATATATAGAAAAAAGCCTAAAAAAACCAGTATCAATTGAAATTGCAAGGGATTTTAATGATTTAGAAAAGAAAATCAAAGATAACATATTAAATCTTCTTATTGTTGACCCTGCTACATACTGTGAACTTAAATGGTCTATGAAAAATAATATTTTACCATTAGTTAAGCCAGAGGGTGGAATAGCTGAAACAAGAAGTGTTTTTATAACAAAGGAAGGTAAAAATATAGATAAAATTTTTGATTCTCTCGGCAAAAAACTCGCATTGGGAGATGAAAAATCATCATTCAGTTATCTAATTCCCCTTTCCATGTTAAAGGATGTTGATATATCCCTGAAAGATTTTAAATCTGTTGATATGTTACAAAAGGAGCAAAGGATTGCTCTTTCGGTACTTATCGGCGATTATGATATTGGAGCAGTAAGTGAATTAACAGCTAATAAATATTTGAAGGATGGACTTAAAATAATAAGATATTCTGAACCAACTCCAAGATTTTTAATTGCTCATTTAAATAATATTGAAAGAGACGAAATTGAAAAAATAAAATCTTATCTGCTTGCTCAATTAGACAAGGAAGTTCTGAAATCCTTAGACATTGAAAAATTCTCCTATGCGGAAGACAGAGACTTTGATTACATAAGGGTGCTCATAAGAAATATAAAAGGAAAAGATTATATTGAGTACACTCCAAAAACAATAAAAGTTGCTATTCTTCCTCTTTATAGCCCCCTTACAATATATAAAAGATATGACCCTCTAATGAGATATTTATCTGAGAAAACTGGTTACGAGTTTAAACTTGTTATTCCAAAAAATTTTGAAGAATTTATTCAAATTGTAAGTGAAGGAAAAGTAGATTTTTCCTATCAAAATCCCTATGTTTTTTCAATTGTATCAAAAAGATATCCAGTAAAAGCCCTTGCTATAACAATTGGTGAGGATTGCACCCAAGAAGAAGGTATATGCGGAGATGAACGATTTAGGGGAATTATTATAACAAGAAAGGATAGCAATATAAATAAAATAGAAGACCTTAAAGGTAAAAAAATAATGATTGTCTCACCCACTTCTGCAGGTGGTTTTTTATCCCAAAAAATTTATCTTGAAAAAAAAGGTTTTAATTTAACACGGGATTTTAAACTCATAGATGCAAAAAGGCAGGAAAAGGTCATTATAGGTGTTTACAAAGGTGAAGCAGATGCAGGGTTTATAAGAGAGGCGGCGTTAAGTGTGTGGTCAGATGAAGTAGATATATCAAAAATAAAGATTCTTGATTACGGAGAATATCTTCCAAACTGGCCCTTTTCAGTGGTTAGAAACAGAAATCAGGAACTAACAGCGAAAGTTAAAGAAATAATCACAAATTTAGAGCCTGATATACTAAAAAAAGCAAAGATTAAAGGATTCAAAGAGGTTACTGATAAGGATGTTGCAACACTTAAAAAGCTCAGTAACAAATAAATTTTTAATTAAAATAAAAAGAATAAGCATTGGAAGAAAAATTTTTCTTTCATTTTTAATTCTCTTTATAATTCTTATAGTGGCTGTTAATTTATTGATACTTAATTATCAAAAAAAATCCCTCAAAAACCAGATTAATGAGAATATATCAACAGTCCTTGAAAATCTATCAAAGGATGCTATAGACCATATTGTACTTTTTGATCCTCTGGCAATTGATGAAAAAATAACTTTAATTATGAATAATCCCGGGATTGAATATATAATGATAGCTGATAAAAATGGTAGAATCATCGGACATAGCAGTAAAAAAGAGTTGGGGAATTCTATAAAATTTGATAAAAATACTCTTAAAAAATGGCAATATGTTGACCATGAAGGGATATGGCATTTAAATATTCCAATTATGGCTGGTGATACCTTTATCGGAGTTTTGAGATCTGGGATTTCTGAAAATAAAATAGATCAACATATTACAGAGGTAACAAAAAATCTAAAAAACTACATTTTTATTCTCAGCTTATTAGCCTTTGGCGTTACTGTTTTTATGTCCTTTATGCTTTCAAAAACCCTCATAAAACCTTTACAAAGACTTAAGAATAAAATGTCCCATATTCAAGCAGACAGACTTGAAATTTGTCAAAATCCTTCTATTGTACTTTGTAAAGACATTCTTTCTTGTAATAAAACTGAATGCCCTGCCTATGGCAAGGAAAGATGTTGGTTAATAAGAGAGGCAAAGGAAAATTGTAAACAATGCCATAGTATTGATTGCAATGACTGTTATGTTTATAAAATTTCCTGTGGCGATGAAATAGGATATCTAATTGAAACCTTTAATGAGATGATATTAAAACTTAAAAATTCTCTTGAAGAACTTGATAAAGCTACAAAGGAAAAACTGCGACTTGAAAAATCCTCGGCAATGGCTGAAATGGCTATGACTGTTGCCCATGAAATAAAAAATCCTCTTAATGCAATCAAGGCATCAACAGCATACATAAAATCAAATTTTGAAGGCGAGGTTTTAAAAGAATTTCTATCAATCATTGACAAAGAAACTGAAAGATTAAATGAATTAATAACCAGTTTTCTCTCCTATGCAAGGCCAATCCCTTTAAAATACGAAAAGGCTAATGTAAACAAATCCCTTACAGAAGTAATCAAACTTATCGAAACAGAAGTAAAAGAGGACGGTAAAATATTAAAAACAGAATTTGATGAAAAAATCCCAGAATTTTATTTTGACAATCATCAATTAAAACAGGCAATTCTTAATCTTTTGGTTAATGCAATGGATGCTACAAACAGGGGGGATACAATTTCAATTACAACATCTAAGAAAGACAGTAAAGTATTAATAAAAATATCTGATACAGGAACGGGTATTCCCGATGAGCTTTTAAATAAAATTTTCGAACCCTTTTTTACTACTAAAACAACTGGCTCAGGATTAGGTCTTGCCTGTGTTGAAAGAATCATCAAAGACCATGATGGTAATATAATTGTTAATAGTAAAAAAGGTGTGGGAACAGAGTTTATAATAGAATTACCTCTTAAACTTTAAGAATATATGGCAAAAATACTTTATATAGACGATGAAATAAGCGCTTTGAAGGCTATTTCTGCTATTTTAAAAAAAGCAGGCTTTGATGTTCTTACTGCCACAACCGCTGAAGAGGGAATTTCCCTCTTAAAAGAAACATCTGTTGATTGCCTTCTTCTTGATTATCGTCTTCCTCAGATGGACGGAATTGAATTACTAAAATGGCTAAAATACAATGGAATTAATATCCCGACAGTAATGCTTACCGCCTATGGCACAATAGAAAAAGCAGTTGAAGCAATGAAATTAGGTGCCTATCATTATCTAATAAAACCTGTTGATACTGAACTTTTAATAAATATTTTAAAAGAAGCTATTGAAAAATCATCAATTCTTTTTAAAGAAAAGGAAAAAGTATACAGTCCTTTCCCTGAAATTATCGGAAAAAGTAAGGCAATGCAAGAAGTTTTCTACATAATGGAGATGGTTGCTGAAAGTAATGCAAATGTATTGGTTACAGGAGAGTCTGGCACAGGTAAAGAACTTGTTGCAAGGGCAATTCATAAAAAATCTTTGAGAAATACAAAACCTTTTGTTATCGTTGATTGCACAACCATTCCTGAAAATCTTCTTGAATCAGAACTTTTTGGACATGAAAAGGGAGCCTTCACAGGTGCTGTGGAAAGAAAAACCGGACTCTTTGAAATTGCCAATGAAGGAACAGTATTTCTTGATGAAATTGGTGAACTACCAATGTCCTTACAAAAAAAACTTTTAAGATTTTTACAGGAAAGGGAAATTCAAAGAATAGGTAGCACTGCACGAATAAAGGTTGATGTGCGCGTTATATCTGCAACAAATCGTGATCTTGAAAAATTAGTACAAGAAGGCATATTCAGAGAAGACCTTTACTGGAGACTTAATGTTGTAAGAATTAATCTTCCTCCATTAAGGGAACGTAAAGAAGACATACCCTTGCTTGTTAACCATTTTTTGAATAAATATTCAAAGGAAAATAATAAACCAATTCCACAACTTGAACCTGAAGTTATGGATACCTTAATAAATTATGAGTGGAGTGGAAATGTTCGGGAACTTGCAAATGTTATAGAGAGAGCTATAGTACTTTCTCCTTCTGGTATTATCTCAATGAAACATCTACCAAAAAGAATAATAGAAAAAACAGGTTGGACATTATATAAAGAAAGTAGTTTGAACCTATTAGAAGTTGAAAAATCTTTAATTCTTAGAGCATTAAATTCAACAGGCTGGAATCAAACAAAGGCTGCTCAGGTCTTAGGAATTTCAAGAAAACAGCTTCGCACAAAAATGAAACATCATGGACTTCTTAATGGTTCAATAGAAGATGAATAAAAAGGGTATGGGAGAAATCTCCCATACCCTTTTAAGGAGGGTGGGGCTGGGGGGAGGTAAGCTTTTTAGTTATACCTTAAAGTATTCAACGCTCTCATCAAGAGTTTTTGTTTCTGCATATAGTTTCGTTGCAATTTCTCTTACAGCCTCTATCATTTTAACTGTAGCATTAACATTTTCTTTTATGGTTTCCATGTTCTGTGCAATCTCTTCACTTGTGGCAGAAAGCTCTTCTGTTGCTACAGCAATTCTCTGAATCATATCCATTGCACCTGCTGTGGCAGAGACTATCTCTTCTAAGGCTTTCATGGCATCATTGGCAAGAGAGACTCCTCCCTCTGCCTGTTTACTACTTTGATTCATTGCATTAACAGAGGCATTAGATTTTGTCTGTATATTCCTTATCTTTTCTGCAATTTCCTCTGT
>Ga0272449_1000368_pt1 | contig 54376 bp, 52 predicted proteins | sample YNPCB0241_FD_198679 | JGI IMG/M metagenome (GOLD analysis project Ga0272449, IMG submission 198679) | Hot spring sediment microbial communities from Yellowstone National Park, WY, United States - YNP-CB-024-1 | ecosystem: Environmental > Aquatic > Thermal springs > Hot (42-90C) > Sediment...
TTCTTTTTCATCTAATTTTTCGCCTGCTAAACCATAGTTTATCATTTGTTGTATCCGCCAGATTTTGTATGCTTTTGGGTCTTCTTTTTTAAACTTTTTTTCGTCTACTGACCAGTTGTATGGCATAAGTTTGATCCTTTAGTTAAAAATATTGAAGCAAATTTATTATGTTTTTTGTGTTGTTGGAAATATTGTTTTCTGTTGCTACAAGATATACAGTGGTTGATTTAGTTGTTTTTGGTATTTTTGAAATTCTTTTGTATTTCACATTAGGTATATATAAATCTTTGAAACAAAATTCTATTATTTTATAAATTTCATCGTCAGCAAGAATATAAAATTCTTTTTTTCCATTTTTGTGTTCTTGAAGTATTATTTGTTTTATTCTTTCAGTTGCGTTTGAAAAATAATTTATTGTTTTTAAAACATAGTTGTATGTTTTTTTAATTTTTTCAGAAAATCCTTTCGGAGTCAATATATATTCTATCTTTTTGCCATTTAACATCTTTATTTTTATATATCCGGTTTTTGCAAGTTTTTTTATTATTAAATTGACAAGGCCTAATGAGAGTCCTGTTTTTTGTGCAATGGTTCTTTGGTTAAGTTGAGGGTTTTCTGAAATCTGTTTTATTATAAGAAATTCTTTGTCTGCTAATTCTGTGTGGTTCATTTTTTTGAAAAAAGCCAAATTACATATTTTTTAAAACTTGAAGAAAGTTTTTCCCACTCTTTTTCTGTGTAAATTAAGACATCTACACAAGTTGGTAATGAAGTTGTGTCAAATTCTTTTGCTCTGTAAATAAAAGGTATGTTTGTTTCTTTTAATATTATAACCAAATCTAAGTCACTTCCTACTCCATAGTTGTTTTTTGCATAAGAACCAAAATATCCTATTTTTATAATTTCTGGTTTTTTATTCTTAATTTTTTTTGCCCAGATTTTTAAAGAAGATAAAACTTCTTTTTTATTTGGCCATTTTAGAATTGACGAATTTAATGATCTCACTGGCATATTTTATTGCCTCCTCAGCTTGAGACTTCCCATAGTGTTCATAAGGTGTACCTTCAGGAAATCCGTTAGGATATCTTGTAGGGATATAAAAAGCATCTAAAATTTTTGCTTTGTCAATAAGTTTTTTTGGAAATTTAATTGGTAGCTCAGTTAAAAGCTTAGAAATTGTGTGTCCCCAAGCTTCTTGTCCTAAGAAAAGGTGTAATGCTTTTAGTGCTTTCTCAGCGGATTGTTGTGCTAAAAAACATGCCCATTCATAACCTTGGTTGTTTTTTAATATTCTCGCTTGTTTAAGATCTCTTTTTGCTTGTTTTAACCAATCATTCGCTCTATTTGCCATTTTGGTTCTCCTATATTTTGTTCAAGATTTGAACAATTTTATAAAAAATTTTTGGAGTTGTCAACAGATTAATTATTTTTCCCTTTTTGAGATTTTGTCTATTAAGAATTGTAAGTATTGGGAGTTTTGTTTCCCGAAATTTTTTATTATTAAGTTTTTTGTTTGGTTGGATAATTTTTGGATTATTTTTTTTGTTTCTTCTATTCCAAAAACTTTTGGGTAGCAGAGTTTTTCTTTGTCTTGGCCTGAGGTGTAGTCTATTAGGTCGTCTGTGATTTGGAATAAAAGTCCTATGTTTGTGCCTATTTTTTGTAAGATTTTTAGTTTGTCTATTTTAAGTTTTTTTACAATTCCTGCAACAAGTATGCTTGCTTCTATTAGTTTTGCTGTTTTTTTTATGCACATTTTTTCTACATATTTTTTTGTCCTTTGGTTGTTGTTTATATTTTTCCAAGATGTTGCGCTTATGTCTAAGATTTGGCCTTCTATTAAACCATTTATTCCTACATAGTTGGAAATCAATTTTATTACTTTTACTACTATATCCAAGTTTTGTTTCCAACTACAGAGTATCTCAAATGCTAAGGTTAAAAGACCGTCACCTACTAAGATTGCAGTTGCTTCATCAAATTTTTTGTGTAGTGTAAGTTTCCCCCTGCGGTAGTCGTCGTTATCCATTGAAGGAAGGTCATCGTGGATTAAAGAATAGTTGTGGATTAATTCTATACTACAAGCAGGATAAAGCAGGGCTTCTTTTTTTACTCCTAACATCTCTCCACAGGAAAACATTAAAATTGGTCTTATTCTTTTGCCACCGGGGAATAATGAATAAAAAATTGCTTTTTTAAATCTATAAGGGATTTTTTGTGTATATTCTGAGATTATTTCTTTGAATTTTTTAGAAAAGAGTTTTATATCGTTTTGGAGTTTTTTTTCAAAACGGGAGTTCTCCGTCATTATCTTCAATATCCTCTTCTTGTGGTTCTATCTCTTCTGTTTCTTTTTCCTCTTTTTCAATTTTGGGTTCAAATGGTTGTAGGGTGAAACTGTTTTTGTCTCTTACTACCATCTCTACTTTGTGTTTAACTTCTTCAAGTTTTTTGTGGCAGAAGTTTACTAATTCCATACCTTCTTGGAATAAAGCTATTGTTTCTTCTAATGGAACATCACCTAATTCTAATTTTGAAACAATTTCTTCTAATCTTTTTAATGACTCTTCAAAAGTTTTGTCGTTTTTGTTTAATTTTTCCATAGTAGCTCCTGTGGTGGGGATTTAGAATTCTTCGAGAATTAACTCTACAGTTTTTAGCAATTCTGGTAAATCTTTTGTGAAATTGAGAATATTATTCCCTGATTCAAGAATATCTATTAAATAAAGTTTTAAATCTCTTTGTTTAGACATAAACAATCTTATCTTTTATTTTTTCTTTTATGTATGGTTTTATTGCGTTCTCAAAACCAATGTCTACTCTAACTCCAAGTTCTTTTTCTAAAAATCTCTTCAACTCCAAAAAGTTATGAATATCTTTTTTTTCTGGTAATAGTTCTACCACAATATCTAAATCACTTTTTGAGTTATTTTCATTTCTTATGAAACTTCCAAATATACCAAATTTGATTACTCCAAATTTTTCATAAAGGTATGATTTTCTGCTTTCTAAATATTCTAATATCTCATTAAATCTTTTTTTCTTTTTGAGTTTTGTCTTATTCACTAATTTCCTCCTTAACTCAGCGAATTAAATTATTAATAAATTTTAACATTTTACACACCTAAAATTTTTCTTATATCTTTTATTAGTTGTTTGTCAGAATCGTAAGAAAGGATGTTTTCTACATCTTTTATGTTATACCATAAAACTTCATCAACTTCAACATTTTGGTTAGTTTTAATTTCTTTTGGTTTCATAAGATACCAGGTCACTTTTTTGTGAATTTTTTCACCATTGTGGTAAAACCAGTATTCCACATCTTTTATTTTTTTTATAATCTCGGGTTTTACTCCTGTTTCTTCTTCTACTTCTCTTACTGCTGCTTGTTGGGATGTCTCACCTTTTTCAATGTGCCCTTTAGGAAATGTGTAGACAGTTTGGTTTTTTAAATTTTTTGTTTTTATTACTAAAACAAAGTTTTTTTCATCTATCACAACGCCACCAGAGGAAAATTCGTATTTTACTTTATCTTTTTGTGTGTTCATTTTATTAGCATTACTTCTTCTAAAGTTTTCTTTTTTATATTTTGGGATTTTTTTAGTTCTTCTTTCTCTGGATAACCTAAGGAGACTAAACTTACAAGTTTGTATTTCTGTGGTATTTCTAAAATTTTTCTTATTTCTTCAGCATAGGACTTTTTGTCTCCTGCTATCCAACAACTTCCTATCCCATAATGCCAAGCTGCAATAAGAATGTTTTCTGTTGCTGCCGAGCCGTCTTCAAGGTAGTATTTTGTGTCTTCACAAAATACTGCTATGCAACAATCTGCTTGTTTCATAAATTTACCATAATCTGTGAGTTCTGCTATTTTTTCTTTAAGTTTTTTATCTTTTATTACAACAAATAACCATGGTTGTTTGTTGTTTGCTGTGGGTGCTAATCTTGCGCAATCAATTATGTCTTTTATTATTTCGTCTGGGATTGGTTTGTTGATGTATCTTCTTATGCTTCTTCTTGTTTTTAAAACTTCTATTGTGTTCATAGTAAATTTTTACAAAAATCAAATCTGTTTTGCAATAAAAACTTGATTTTTTATTCATAATGTGATATATTAATTTTTTAGTTAGCTCTCTTAAGTACGAAAATGTACGAAATTTTAAGAAGAATAGTTTTCTTTATATTCAAAATGGCATTTAATCTAAAAGTTGAAGGGATAGAAAACCTTCCTAAGACAAATTTTATTATTTGTGCTAACCACACAAGTTTTTTAGACCCTTTCATTATTGCAGCTTCAATACCTAAAAGGATTTATTTTTTAGCATTAGGAAAGTTTTATAAAATTTTTTGGATAAAATGGTTTTTAAAAATTTTCAATGCTATACCTGTAACACCTAAGGGTGGAACTGTGCAAAAAGCTGTTTATCTTTTAAATAAAGATAAAAATATTGGAATTTTTCCTGAAGGAACACGCTCTTTTGATGGAAAATTAAAAGAGTTTAAAAAAGGTGTTGCAATATTAGGTTATAAAACAGGAAGGCCTATTGTGCCTTGTGGGATAATAGGTGCTTATGAGTGTCTACCCAGGGGTGCAAAGTTTCCAAAGTTTTCTCAAATAAAGTTAAAAATTGGTAAACCAATTTATCTTTTAAAAGAACCATATGAAGTGATTGAGGAAGTAAAGATTCAGTGGGGTTTGCTTAAATTAAAAAATGCGATAAGTGAGTTGGTTAAGAGTTATTAGTTCATCCCGCCTGTCCCGCAGAAGGCGGGACAATCTGCGGGATTGGTTAAGAGTTTAAATAAACAAAGGAGATAAAGATGACAGAAAACAACGCTGATATAATGGAGATAAAAATTAAAAAAGTTATTCCTGTAAAGAAATGGAAGATAGTGAGAACATTAACAAGAGTTGCTGAATTTCCATCATTTGTTCCAACGGTTAAAGAGACAAAAGTGCTTGAAAAAAATAAAAATGTTATAAAAACATTTTGGTATATTCAGGTAGATAGTATTCCAATAAAATGGGTTGAGGAAGAAAGAATTTTGTTTGATAAAGGTATAATCTCTTTTAGGGCGATAGATGGAGATATTCAAGAGTTTTATGGTGAATGGAGATTTAACAATCATCCAAATGGAACTGAAGTTGAACTTGATTTAAAGTTAAAAGTTGATATTCCTGCAATAAAAGAGTTTGCACAAGATTATATAAAAAATATAATAACAAAAAATTTTGAGACATTGTTGGATGCTATAGAAGAAAGAATTGTTTCTTTAGAATATCTTGAGGTTAAAAAAGATAAAAAAAGTAGTAAAATTGCAGGTTTTGGTCTTATTGGACATCCTTATAACTTTTTCCATCTTGAAAGATGTTTGAAGATGTTAAATCCTGAATTTAAGATGCCATCTTTAGAGTTTCTTGAAAAACTTTTTGAATTGACACCTTCTTTTAAACTCTATGATATTGAAAATTTTCAGTCAAAGGCGAATGAAACGACAAGGGGTTGTTTTATTGTTGCAACAATTATTCCTGAGATGATACAAAGAGATATCTGGACTGCTTTCTCTAAAATAATAAAGGCATGTAAACTTGCTGAAAAGTACCAAGTTGGAATTATTGCTTTGGGTGGTTTTACATCTATCATAGGAGAAAAAGTTGGAAAGATACACGAAATAATTGATGTTCCTATTACCACAGGAAATACTTTTACCTCTGCATTAGCAGTAGATGGGGTACTCAAAGCAGCAGAACTTTTAGATTTAGACCTAAAAAAATCTACATTAACTATTGTTGGTGGTAGTGGAGATATTGGTAGTGGTTGTGCAAGAGTTTTAGTAGATAAAGTTAAAAAATTGATTTTGACTGGAAGGACAAAAGAAAATCTTAAAAAAATAAGAGATGAATTAAAAAAAAGATGTAAAAAGACAAAAATAGATATTTCTTTAAATAACCAAAAAGCATTAAAGGAAGCTGATATTGTTATCTCTGCTGCAAGTTCTGTATCATCTATACTCAAACCTGAGTGGTTTAAAAAAGGAGCGATAGTTTGTGATGTAGGTTATCCAAAGAATATATCTTATTCATCTGCTATAAGAAACGATATATTTGTTTTCTCTGGAGGGTTAGCAAAACCTCCAACCCCTATATCACTCCCAATAGATTTAGGTCTTCCTTCAAACTCTACTCTGTATGGATGTTTTAGTGAAGCTATAATACTGGCTTTGGAAAAAAGGTATGAAAACTTTAGTTTTGGTAGAGGAAATATCACACCTGAAAAAATTGAAGAGATAAAAAGTTTAGCAAAAAAACATGGGTTTGAACTTGCAGACTTTTATTGTGGAGATAAACTAATAGATAAAGAAAGAATTGAAGAGATAAAAAGAGCAAGAACAAAATGAATATCTATTCTTTCTCTTCTCTTATAGCAGGTCTAATCTGTTTTTTCTTTTCACTATTTGTTTTTTTAAAAGGGACAAAAAAACCTTTAAACCAGGCATATTCACTTACAACTTTATTGGCTGGTATATGGACAGCTCTCCCATTTGTTTTAAGTATAATAAAAGATGAAAACTTATCAATATTTTCTGCAAGGATTATATACTTTTTTGCAAGTTTTCTTCCCACATCAGGATATTATTTGATGAATGTTCTTTTAGAGGAAGAAACTAAAAAAATAAGGTTCCTAATCTTTCTATCTTTATGTTTTGCTTTTCTTTCTTTAACCTCGCTTAATATTAAAAGTGTCATAAAATTTGCTCCCTGTTTTACAGTAAAACCAGGAATTTTTTATATTCTCTTTGTTATATTTTTTATCTCAGTATTTCTGGAGATAATGTTTAAAATATTCAAAGTAACAAAAAAGTTATATGGATTTCGCAGAAATCAGCTAATTTATACTAACTTAGCATATCTCACAGGTGGAGTTGGCGCTGTTTTACATTTTGTCTCTGCTTACACATCTATAGAACCTATTCCCCATGACATCTTTGTTGCAATTTTCCCATTTATTTTAACATATGCAATTTTAAAACATCGTTTAATGGATATAAGATTAGCAATAACTTATACAACAATATTCATCATAACATACCTCTTTGTCTTAGGGATACCATTTGTATTTCTAACAATAGCAAAAAGTTGGCTTATAAGAATATATGGTTTAAACTGGTGGGTTATACCGTTAAGTTTATTTGTTTTACTTGCTATAATAGGGCCTTTCGTATACATATATTTACAGAAGAAAGCAGAAAATGTTTTGTTATATAGGCAAAAAGTATACCAAGATGTATTAAAACAAGCAGCAAAACAGTTAACCACCATTCATAATTTGAAAAAGTTGTTAAACTTAATCGTCCACACGATAACAAAGGTTGCAAAAATCTCTTATGCAGCAATATTTTTATATGATGAAGAAAAAGATTGTTTCATTTTAAAAGCACAAAGAAATCTAAAAGAAAAGATTGATTATATTGAAAAAGATGAAAATTTAATCTCTTTGATTAAAGAACAAAAAACACCTTTATTCTATGAAGAGATAAAAGACAAAATAAACAAAAAAATAGAAGTTTTAAAACCTGTTCTAATAGTACCAGGAATTTTAAGAGACAAAATAATTGGGTTTTTAATTTTAGGAGAAAAAACAACAAAAGAAGATTTTTCCCAAGAAGATATTGATACATTTTCCCTTTTAGCAAATGAAGCAACTTTAGCAATAGAAAATGCTATACTTTATGAAAGCATGGAAGAAGAAATAAATAGGAAAACTAAAGAACTACTTGAAACACAAAGACAGGTAATTCAGTTAGAAAAACTTGCTACCGTTGGAACATTAGCTGGTGGTGTAGCACATGAAATTAATAACCCGCTAACCGCAATTTTAACAAATGCGCAGATACTTCTTTCAACCTGTGATAATTTAGATGAAGATGAGAAAGAATCACTACAACTCATAGAAGAAGCAGCAAAACGTTGTAAAGTCATCGTGCAAAAATTAATGCTTTATGCTAAAAAACCAAAAGAAGAAGAGTTTAAAGAAGTTGATTTATTAAATGTAATAAAAAATGTGCTTTCATTGATTGGCTATCAACTAAACCAAGAAAACATAAATATAAATATAAATATAAATGCAAAAGAAAAAGAATATAAAGTTTTAGGAAACCAAAACGAGTTAGAACAAGTTTTTACAAACTTAATTTTAAATGCAAAAGATGCTATAAAACAGATAAAAAAATTTGGAAATATAAACATATATCTTTCAAAAGATAAAAATAAAATAGTAGCAGAAGTTGAAGATGATGGAGTAGGAATACCAAAGGAGATTATTCCAAAAATATTTGATCCATTTTTCACAACAAAAGATGTAGGAAAAGGAACCGGATTAGGACTTTCAATCTGCCAAGCTATAATAGAAAGACATAAAGGAAAAATTTTTGTTGAGTCAGAGCCAAACAAAGGAACAAAATTCACAATTGAATTTCCACCATTGACATTATAATAAATTTTTGATAAAATAAATTTATGAAAAAAATATTAATAATAGACGACGAAGAGATAGTAACAAAGAGTTTACAGAAGTTGTTAAAGAAAGAAGGGTATCAAACAACAATAGCAAAAAGCGGTCCTGAAGCAATTGAAAAAGTAAAAAGAACTGATTTTGATTTAATAATCTGCGATGTAAGAATGCCACAGATGGATGGTATAACTACAATAAAAGAGATAAGAAGATATTTAAAAGAAAATAACAGACCACAGCCGCCTGAAGTTGTGATAACAGGTTATGCTGATTTAGATAAATACCAAGCAGCGATGGATTTAGAAGTTGCTGACTATTTATACAAACCTTTTGATACACAAGATTTTTTAAAGATTGTAAAAAAGAATATATGATAGAAACAAAAGACCAAGAAAGAAGGAAAGCAAGAAGAGTAAGTATAAAATTACCTGTAAAAATAAAGATTGATAAAGAAGAAATTGAAGTTGAAGTTGTTTCAGTTGGTGAAAAAGGTTTAAGGTTTGAAACCCAAAAGAAATTAAAACTCTCTATAAACGATGCCTTCCAAACTTATTTTCTATCAGATAATCTAAGTTCTTACCAACCATTTAACTGCAAAATTGTCTGGTATGAACAGAAAGAAGATAAAATACTTTATTGTGCTGAATACACAAATTATTCAGATAATAACTTAGAACTAATAAACAAAATTTTTGAAATGAAAAATAAAAAAATATTCGCCTTCCACAAAATAGTATATATTGGAGATACAAATATTGAAGGTAATGTCTATTTTGCAAAATATTTTGAGTGGCAAGGACACACAAGGGAAGAGTTTTGGAGAAAATATTCTCCAATAGATTTTTTAAAAGAAAAAATTCTTCTCATTACAAGAGAAGCAGTTGTTAATTATGTTTCACCAGCATTTTTATATGATGAAGTTTTAATATTTATAAAAACAGCCAATATAAAAAATGTGAGTTTGGATTTACACTTTTTATATGTAAACAAAAACAATGCTAAAACATTAGCTTTTGGAAAACAAAAAATAGTATTTGCAGACCTCTCAGGCAAACTTGTAAAAATCCCTGATATCATTAAAATCGGAGCAATGATGTTTTCTTAAAGATGAATCTATATTCAATTCCACCTTTAATAGTAAGTTTAATAATATTGTTGTGGGGTATTTTTGTCTGGTCAAAAAATAAAAATTCAGAAGTACATAAATCTTTCCTTTTTTTATCCATAAGTAGTTCTTGGTGGCAATTCTTCTGGTTTATTTTGTTTAACATTAAAGATGAAAATCTTGGTTATATAATATCAAAAATTGGTTATTCTGGAATAATTTTTATTCCTATAACTTATTTCCATTTTGTAACTTCGTTTTTAAAAAAGAAACTAACTACTTTAATTCTTACTCAATATATAATTGGATTTGTTCTTGTAGTTTTACTATGGTTTACACAATATTTTGTTAAAGGATGTTATAAATATTTTTTTGGATTTTATCCTAAAGTAGGGATAATACATTCGTTCCATCTCCTTCAGCTTTTTTTAATAGCTGCTGTAGGATATTATTTTCTTCTTAAATCTTTAATAGAAGAAAAAAAAGACTCTGCAAGATATCATCACATAAAATATATTTTATTAGCTGCTATAATTTATATCTTAGCTGCTACAGATTATTTAGTTAATTATGGTATAGAATTTTATCCTTTAGGATTGCTTCCAGAAACCATTACCTTTCTCTTATTTGGTTTCGCCATCATAAAATACCACCTTATGGACATCAACATTGTTATAAAAAAATCCACATTGTTTGCTTGGAGGGTGCTATTGCCAATTCTATTATTTGCTTTGTTTGTATCAATTGGTCAACAAGTATTTATTAAATACTTACCTATGTGGTTGTGGCGAGTATGTGTAGTTGGTTGTGGAATTTTTCTTCTTTATTATCTTTACAACAAAACTATACAAATTCTAAAACTCAAAGATGAAGAGTTAGAGAAAGAAAAGTACACCTACAGAGAAAAATTAAGAACATATGTAGAAGATATAACAAGAGCTGAAAGTTTTGAAGAAGCAGCAACATATATTGTAAGGAAAGTTTCTTTAATAGGTAGGATTGACTTTTGTGCTATTGCAAGGTTAAAACAGGTTTTTGAGGAAGATAAACAAAAAAACTACTATGAAATAGTAAAAATTGCCAACAGAACAAAAAGAGATTTAAGACATCTTAAAGGATTAAAGATTTCAGAAGAGTTTCCATTAGTGCAACACCTAAAACAAACAAAAAAATATGTTGAGAAAGGATATTTAAAGTTCTTCCTTGAAACTAAAGGTTATGATAAGTGGTATTATTTGTCTATAATAAAAGATATGGATGTTTTAAATGCAGAAGTTGTTTTTCCTGCGTTTTTAAACCAACAACTATATGGATTTTTGATTTTAGGTAACAAACTTGATGGTTCTCCATACTACAAACCTGATTTAGAACTTTTTGAGATGTTAACAGCACAGGCAGCAAGTTTTATTGCTGAGGTTGTAGAAAGAGAAGAAAAGATTAGATTGTTTTTAGCATCCTGGCAGACATCACTCAAAGCTTTAGATGCAAAAGACCACTACACATATGGACATACACAAAGAGTTAAAGAGTATTGTAGGATGTTGGCAAAACATGAAAGAGTAATTTCAGAGGTAAGTAGGGTGAAAGAAGGTCTTTGGGGACTTGAGGTTGCTGCTGAACTTCATGATATTGGCAAGTTAGGTATTCCAGATAACATATTAAACAAACCAACTAAGTTATCTCAAGAAGAATATGAAAAAATTAAATCCCACCCAATTGAAGGTAAAAAAATATTGGAACCATTAAAAAATTGGTTAAAAGAAAACATCATAAGTGGTGTTGTTCAACATCATGAAAACTATGATGGCAGTGGTTATCCATTTGGGTTAAGAGGTAAAGAAATTCATATCTATGCAAGAATAATTCGTATCGCTGACTCTGTTGATGCTATGTTATCTAAACACTTATATAGAGAATCCCTATCTGAAAAACAAGTTGTAGATGAACTTTTAAAATATAAAGGTATATATTATGACCCACATCTAGTTGATGCTTTTTTAGAAGTTTATCAACAAGAGTTTAGTAAAGAATACATTAGAGAAAATTCTGTTATAAGAGTAAATCTTTTACCACAAAGCATATCAAGTTAAAATTATTAAAAATATGAAAAAAATATTAATAATAGACGATGACCCGTTGGTATTAAAATCTTTAAGGAAATTGTTAGAAAAAGAAAAATATTTTGTTGAAACAGCAAAAAGTGCTAAAGAAGCGTTAGAGAAAATAAAAAATTCTAACTTTAATCTTATTATATGTGATATAAGAATGCCGGAGATGAACGGAATAGAATTTACAGAAGAATTAAAAAAAGAAAAAGACATCCCCATAATATTCATTACAGGATATTTTAGCGAAGATGGTCCTATCAAAGCAGAAAAACTTGGAGTAAAAGATTATATTTTAAAACCATTTGATATTGATAAATTGTTAGAGGCAATCAAAAGAATAATATGATTGATACATCTAGTAGTATGCTGTTTTATGGAATAAAAAGTGTATCTGAATTTTTTTCTTTAAAAAAAATAAAAACTTTTTTACTTAAGTCAATTCATCTTTTATTGGTTTTTCTTTTTAGAAGTTTGATTATAAAATTGTGGATTAAAAAGATAGATGGGATTTGAAAAAACCTGTTATCTTTGTTGCCAATCATCGTAGTTATTTTGATTTTTTTCTATTAGGGACAATATTTACAAAAAATGTTGTATTTTTAGCACAAAGAAAAGTTAAAAGAACCTTTTTTAAATTTTTAGCAATATTCTACGAAGTAGTATACATAGACAGAGACAATCCAGGGCTTAGTTTTTTTAAAAAACTCATAAAATGTATAGAAGATGGTAAATCAATTATAATTTTTCCTGAAGGGACGAGGTCAAGGTCTGGGAAGATGCTTTTACCAAAAATTGGTTTTGTCAAATTAGCAATGTTAACAACAACACCAATTGTTCCTGTAGCTATAAAAGGGACTTACGAAATCTTACCCCCACATAAAGTCCTTCCTAAATTTAAAAAATGCGAGATTGTTTTTTGTAAAAAATTTTATATTTCGCCAGACAATTCTGAATTTAAAGATATTTTTTTAAAAAAAGGGATAAAAAAATTTAGTAAATTAACAAAGGAAGATTTGCAAAAAATTGCAATTCGTATAATGGAAAAAATAAGAGTTTTCACAAATGAAGAATGGGATGAAATTGCTTTAAAGAAAATAAATGAAAGTCGCATTTTTTGATGTGGATGGAGTTATAGTCAAAGGGCAAACACAGAAATTTTTTATAAAATACTTATTGAAAAAGAGAAAAATATCTTTGTGGTTGTATATAAAGATTTATTTGTTGTTTATATTTTATAAATTAGGATTAGTAAAAGAGACAATTAAAATTAGAGAGAAAGTAATTAAGTATTTTAAAGGACAAGATGTAGCTGAATTTGAAAAAATTTTTGATGATTTTTTTGAAAAAGAAATAAAACAAAGGATAAACAAAAAAGTTTTTAATTTGATAAGAAAACATCTTGAAAATAAAGATATTGTAGTATTAACATCTGCTTCCTTAGAAGAAATTGTTGAAAGAATAAAAAACTATGTAGGAGCTAATTTTGTTATAGCAACAAAGTTGGGAAGAAATTCAGGTAAGTACACTGGAGAAATTGATGAAAAGATACCTTATGGAGAAAATAAAGTTTTAAAAATAAAAGAGTTTTTAGAAGAAAAAAAATATACTTTTGAAGAAAGCTATGCATATAGTGATCACATATCTGATTTACCATTGTTATGTTAGAATTTGTTGAGAACCCTTGTGTAGTGAATCCTGATAAGGAATTACGCAAAGTGGCTATAAAGAAGGGATGGAAGATTTATGATTTGGGATAATATTCACTGGATAGAAAAACTTTATATATTTAGTTCACTCTTAAATACTTTAGGTAGTTCAATTTTTAGTTTTTTTGTATATTCCAAAAACAAAAAATCATCTGTTAATATTAGATATTTAATTATGGGATTAACTATTACTTTTTGGAGTTCTTTTTTATTTCTTTGCCATATAGTAAACTCAAATTCAGTTGCGTTGTATTTAAATAGAATCTTGCACATTGGTGCCATTTTTATACCTATCACTTTTTTTCATTTCATTTTAGAATTTTTAAATAAAAAGAAAGAGAACAGAAACTTACTTATTTTTGGATATGTCTTTGGTTTTATCATATCTATTTTTTTACTTACTACTCCATTACTAATAAAAGATATACAACCTAAATTTTGGTTTAAAAGATGGCCAGTTCCTGGAAAACTTTATCCGCTGTTTCTTTTATTTTTCTTCTTTTATATTTTATACTCATTTTATTTAACTTTGAAATCGTTTAAACAAGAGACAGGATATAAAAAGGAACAAATAAGATATGTACTATTTGGTATGATAGTAGGTTTTGGAGGAGGAGCTACAAACTATCCAATGTTTTATAACATTCCACTTCCTCCTATTGGAAATTTCTTTATTTTTCTTTATATTATTCTTTATGCATATGCTACTGTTAAATATCATTTTTTGGATATCAACATTGTTATAAAAAAATCCACATTATTTGCTTGGAGGGTGCTATTGCCAATTCTATTATTTGCTTTGTTTGTATCAATTGGTCAACAAGTATTTATTAAATACTTACCTATGTGGTTGTGGCGAGTATGTGTAGTTGGTTGTGGAATTTTTCTTCTTTATTATCTTTACAACAAAACTATACAAATTCTAAAACTCAAAGATGAAGAGTTAGAGAAAGAAAAGTACACCTACAGAGAAAAATTAAGAACATATGTAGAAGATATAACAAGAGCTGAAAGTTTTGAAGAAGCAGCAACATATATTGTAAGGAAAGTTTCTTTAATAGGTAGGATTGACTTTTGTGCCATTGCAAGGTTATAAAAGAGGTTTTTGAAGGTGAAAAACAAAAAAATAAATTTGCAATTGAATTTTCATCATTGAAATTCTAATAAATTTTTGATAAAATAAAACTTATGAAAAAAATACTAATAATAGATGACGAAGAGATAGTAACAAAGAGTTTACAGAAGTTGTTAAAGAAAAATAATTTTGAAGTATATACAGCTAATAGTGGACATCAGGCATTAGAAATAGCTAAAAAAGAAAAGTTTGACTTGCTTATTACTGATATCAGAATGCCAGGGATGAACGGTGTTGATACAATAAAAAATATTTATAAGATTTTAGAGAAAAAAAACAAAGGGATTATTCCTACAATCTTTATAACTGGTTATGTAAACGAAGAGATTGAAAAGACAGCTGAAGAATTAAAACCTGTTGCATATGTTTATAAACCATTTGATATAAATGAATTGGTTGAAAAAATAAAAGAAGTTTTAAAATAAAAAAACAGATATGTCAGAAATTGAGAGAAGAAAAGCTAAAAGAATTGAAATAAGTATACCCGCGGTTATAAAACTGCAAGAAAAGGAAATAAAAGTTGAAATCACTTCTTTTAGTGAAAAGGGATTAAGATTTGTTACTTCTCAACCTATAAATTTTCTCACCAATGAAAGGTTACAAATTTCAATTCTTAAAGATAATTTAAAAAATTATCCTCCAATAGGATGTAGAGTTGTTTGGAAAAAAGAAGATAAAAACACTATCTCTTATGGAGTTGAGTTTACAACTTACTCTGATGAAAATTTAGAATTAATTAAAGAAATTTTAAAAGAAAAAAGATTGTTTCATCTAAACATTAAAGATATTGTACCTAAAAAAGTTGTAAAATATGATTATGAAGAAAAAAGTGTTAAAGAAAGATTGGATTGGTTGTCTAAAAAAGTTGGTGTAGAATTTAAACATATTACTGAATTTGGTTCAATAAAAACAACAGAGTTAAAAAGAAATATAGAAAATTTAATAGGTTTAGCAAAACTTCCACTTGCAGTAGCAGGACCACTTAAGGTAAATGGCGAACATGCAAAAGGCATTTTTTATATTCCTTTTGCTACAACACAAGCAACACTTGTGGAAAGTTATCACAGAGGAATGCTAACAGCAACAGCTTCCGGTGGCATAAATGTTGTTATTTATAAAAATCAGGTTGATATAGCACCAGCTTTTGTGTTAAAAGATGTGTCTACTGCAAAAAATTTTATCTCCTGGGTAAAAGAAAATTTTTTAAACATAAAAAAAGAAGCAGAAAAAACAACTTCTCATGGAAAATTAATTTCAATACTACCACACCTTTTAGGAAGAAGAGTAATATTAGACCTATGGTTTAATACAGGTGATGCTTCAGGATTAAATATGATAAATATAGCAGCAGATGCTGTTTGTAGATGGATAGCAGAAAACAACCCTGAAGTTGAAGAATGGTATTTAAACTCAAACCTTTCTTCAGATAAAAAACCTTCTTTTTATAATTTAATCCAAGGATATGGAAAAAGTTGTGTAGCTGAAGTAAAAATACCTGAAGCTGTTCTGAATAAATTTATGAATATTACAGCTGATGAGTTTGTAGAATATTATCAAACTGCAGTATATGGAAGTTTTTTAGGGGGAATGATAGGTATAAACGCACACATTGCAAATGGACTTGCTGCGATATTTATTGCTTGTGGACAAGATATTGCACAGATAGTAAATGCTTGTATTAGTATCGGACATTGTGAGAAAACAAAAGATGGGTGTTTATATGTATCCTTAGTTTGTCCTAATATTATTGTTGGTACAGTAGGCGGAGGAACTTCACTTCCAACACAAAGAGAATGTTTAGAGATGCTTGGTTGTTATGGAGATAATAAAGTAGAAAAGTTTGCAGAAATTGTCACAGCAGCATTATTATGTGGCGAAATTTCTTTGATGTCAAGTGTAGGCTCAAAAATACATGCAAAAGTAGATATTGAAGTAAGAAAAAGATAAATTTATGTCTCTTTACGGATTATCTACAATTATTGCTTCCTTAGGAATAATTATTTCAATATTGATTGTTTATTTTAAATCTTCTTCAAAAAAAATTGCAACGGGTTTTATACTTACATTTTTTGTAGTCCTTCTTTGGGTTATCGGATGTTTAGGTGAAAGTTTTGTAAAAGATAAAAACTTAGCATTATTTTTTGATAAGATTTTATATACAGGAGTAATACTTTCCCCTTCTGTGTACTTTCTATTTGTATTATATTTTACAGACGAATTTACAAAGAAGACAAAGGTTATAGCATTGTTAAATTTTATTATTTCATCTTTTTTTCTTTTATTGAATTTTTCTCAATATAGAAACTTACTAATTAAAGAAGTTGAATATGTAAATTTTCGTTATTTAGCTATACCCGGCGGATTTTTATATTTGTATCTCACATTTTATACTTTTGTAATATTGGTGGGATTAAAAATCTTATATGATGCATATCTTAAAGCAAATAGTATAAAAAAACTTCAAATAAAATATTTTTTACTCTCTACAACTCTACTTGCAACAGGAGGTTTATTTTATTTTTTGTTAGTACTTAGGACCGTTTTCCTCCCTATAGATAACTTATTCACAATATCCTCAACTGGTCTTTTTGTTTATACTTGTCTCAAATACCACCTTATGGACATCAACATTGTTATAAAAAAATCCACATTGTTTGCGTGGAAGGTATTGTTTCCAGTTTTGTTGTTTATTTTGTTTGTTCCATTTGGTCAACCTGTGTTTATAAAATATTTACCTTTATGGTTGTGGTGGTTAGCAGTTGTTATTTTTGGTTGTATTATGGCTTATTATCTTTACAACAAAACTATACAAATTCTAAAACTCAAAGATGAAGAGTTAGAGAAAGAAAAGTACACCTACAGAGAAAAATTAAGAACATATGTAGAAGATATAACAAGAGCTGAAAGTTTTGAAGAAGCAGCAACATATATTGTAAGGAAAGTTTCTTTAATAGGTAGGATTGACTTTTGTGCTATTGCAAGGTTAAAACAGGTTTTTGAGGAAGATAAACAAAAAAACTACTATGAAATAGTAAAAATTGCCAACAGAACAAAAAGAGATTTAAGACATCTTAAAGGATTAAAGATTTCAGAAGAGTTTCCATTAGTGCAACACCTAAAACAAACAAAAAAATATGTTGAGAAAGGATATTTAAAGTTCTTCCTTGAAACTAAAGGTTATGATAAGTGGTATTATTTGTCTATAATAAAAGATATGGATGTTTTAAATGCAGAAGTTGTTTTTCCTGCGTTTTTAAACCAACAACTATATGGATTTTTGATTTTAGGTAACAAACTTGATGGTTCTCCATACTACAAACCTGATTTAGAACTTTTTGAGATGTTAACAGCACAGGCAGCAAGTTTTATTGCTGAGGTTGTAGAAAGAGAAGAAAAGATTAGATTGTTTTTAGCATCCTGGCAGACATCACTCAAAGCTTTAGATGCAAAAGACCACTACACATATGGACATACACAAAGAGTTAAAGAGTATTGTAGGATGTTGGCAAAACATGAAAGAGTAATTTCAGAGGTAAGTAGGGTGAAAGAAGGTCTTTGGGGACTTGAGGTTGCTGCTGAACTTCATGATATTGGCAAGTTAGGTATTCCAGATAACATATTAAACAAACCAACTAAGTTATCTCAAGAAGAATATGAAAAAATTAAATCCCACCCAATTGAAGGTAAAAAAATATTGGAACCATTAAAAAATTGGTTAAAAGAAAACATCATAAGTGGTGTTGTTCAACATCATGAAAACTATGATGGCAGTGGTTATCCATTTGGGTTAAGAGGTAAAGAAATTCATATCTATGCAAGAATAATTCGTATCGCTGACTCTGTTGATGCTATGTCTACTAAAAGACCATATAGAGACCCTTTAACTAAACAATATATTATAGAAGAACTTTTGAGATATAAAGGTATATATTATGATCCACATCTAACAGATGCTTTTTTAGAAGTTTACACAGAAGAAGAAAAGTTTGAACTTGGAACAGAAAGAGAAAGTAATTTTATAAAATTAATTACTTTGCCGGAAACTGCTTCAGATTAAAAATTAAAAAATAAATCCTAAAATAAAAAAGGAGGGCATATGAAAAAAATAACAATACTAATATCTATTCTTTCTTTATTGTTTTTCACAAGTTGTTATACAGTAAGAGTTTTATCTGATGCAGATAGACCCATTACACTTGCTTCTCAAACAGAATCTTTGCCTTTTAAAACACAATACAGAGTCTGGTATGCATTATGGGGATTAGTTCCTATCAGTGATAATACGACAAATAAGATATTGAAAGAAACAAAACTTAGAAAAGTGAGAGTAACTACAAAAATGAGTTCTGTGGATTATCTTATTTCTGCAGTATTAAACATGATTATCCCAACAACAATCGCTACATGGACAGTAGAAGTTGAGGGTGCAGAATAAAATTAAATCAAAATTAACAACAAAATCATTGAAATAAAACTTAAAGAACTACTGAATATAAATGTAGCAGAAGGACCAATTTTGTCCCATAGTGCTCCACCAATAAAACTTGCAGGAAACAACATCAATCCTACAAGTGTGTATTGTAAACCTAATACAGAAGCTTTGTATTCTTGAGGTGAAATTTCTGCAAGAAATGCTTTTTCTTGCCCTTCAACTAGACCTATATATAAACCATAAACTATAAACAAAACCCAAATCAAGTTTGCTATGTTTTGGTTTATTAAAGCAAAAAATAAGTATACTGCACTGTATATTAAATAACCTAAACCTATTATATATTTTTTACCAACTTTGTCAGATACAACACCTGCTGGGTAAGAAAAAATTGTGTATGATATATTGTAAACTAAATAAAGAAGTATTGTTGAGAGATAACTGAAACCTAAATTTTTTGCACGAAGTAATAAAAACTGGTTTGAAGAATTGCCCAAAGCAAATAATGTTGAGATAAAAATATAAACTTTTGCTTTTTTTGGGATATATTTAAACTCTTTTAAACTAAACTTTAGCTTTTTTATTTCTAATTTTTCTGTTTGTTTTTCTTTAACTAAAAACAAAAATCCTACTGCTAACACCGCAGGAACTACTGACCATAAAAATACAGATTTGAACGGGATGTTATCTTTTGAATACAAAAATATAAAATATACTATAACAACACCCATCGTAGCACCAAAAGTATCCATTGCACGATGTAAACCAAAAACTTTACCTTTTTTCTCGTCAGTAGTTGATTCTGAGATCAACGCATCTCTCGGTGCTGTCCTTATACCTTTACCAACTCTGTCAACAAATCTTGCTAACAAAACAAAAATCCAACTGTTGCTTAAGTACAAAAGTATTTTTCCAAATGCTGAAGAAGAATAACCAAGTATTACAAACGGTTTTCTTTTCTTAAGTTTGTCTGATACACCGCCAGAAAAAACCCTAAGCAAGTTTGCAACACTTTCTGCTATACCTTCAATAATTCCTATAATTGTATATGGTGTGTTTAAAGAAGCAAGATATAAACCTAATATAGGATAAACCATTTCAGATGAAACATCGGTTAATAAACTTGTAAGTCCTAACAAAATTATGTTTTTCATTATGTTTCCTTATTACACTATTTTTACTTAAAAAACAAGTTTTTTAAACATTGAATTTTTAGTAATTTTATTGTAGTTTATTAATGATGAATAAAAGAAAAACAAAATTTGCAGGTACTTGGTATCCTGATAGTGTTAAAGAAGCAAAGAAGTATTTGTTGGATATACCAGAAGATAGAAAAATTGATGTTATAAGTTGTATTTGTCCTCATGCAGGATGGGTTTATTCTGGCAAAGTAGCAGGCGAGGTTTATTCTTTGATAAAACCTGCTGATGTATATATACTTGTAGGTCCTAACCATACAGGTCTTGGTGAAAATGTAGCTGTATATCCCGAAGGAAATTGGGAGACACCATTTGGTCAAGTAAAAATTAACTCAGAAGTTGTTGAACTTATAACAAAAAATTCTGAGTTTGCAGTAAAAGATGTAAAAGCTCATCTAAATGAACATTCATTAGAAATACAGCTTCCCTTTTTACAATTTATTTCAAAAAAAGATTTTACAATAGTTACAATAACTATTCGTGTTGAAGATTATCATATGTGTCAAGATTTAGGTAACGCTATAGCTACTGCTGTGAAAGAGTATACAAAAAAATATAATAAAAAAGTTGTTTTAATTTCTTCAACTGATATGACACATTATGAGCCACAAAGTTATGCTTATAAACTTGATACTTTAGCGATACAACAAATCTTAGAGCTCTCTCCTAAAAAATTGTTTGATACAGTTTTATCTTATGGAATTAGTATGTGTGGTGTTTATCCTACAGTAAGCGTATTAATAGCTTCAAAACTTCTTGGTGCAAGAAAAGCAGAGTTGATAAGATATCAAACTAGTGGTGATGTAACCGGTGAATATGATTCTGTTGTAGGATATGCTGGAATTGTAGTATATTAAAAGCAAAGAAACATGAAAAAAGCAATTTCTCGTGTGATAATTATAGTTTTGGATGGATTTGGTGTCGGAGCTTTACCAGATGCAAAAGAATATAATGATGAAGGAACAAATACTTTAACACATATATATCAAACTGTTACTAATTTTGACCTACCAAATTTAGCAAGATTGGGGTTGTATAATTTAATAGATGGATATAGAGGAGAAAAACATGAAGTTGTTGGTTGTTGGGCCAAAATGGCTGAACTATCAAAAGGTAAAGATACAACTACTGGCCATTGGGAGATAGCAGGTCTTATTTTGAAAAAACCTTTTCCAACTTATCCAAATGGCTTTCCAAAGGAGATAATCGAAGAGTTTGAAAAAAGGATTGGTAGAAAAACAATTGGAAATTTTCCTTGTTCAGGGACTGAGATTTTAAAAATTTTAGGTGAAGAACATTTAAAAACAGGTTATCCTATAGTTTATACCTCAGCTGATAGTGTGTTCCAAATTGCAGCACATGAGAAAGTTATCCCGTTAGATGAATTGTACAGATATTGTGAGATAGCAAGAGAGATGTTAGGTAAGCCACCATTTGAACAACATAATATTGCAAGGGTCATTGCAAGACCGTTTGTTGGAACTAATAAAGAAAACTTTAAACGAACGGAAAATCGTCGTGATTTTAGTATAAAACCATTTTCAAAAACTTTGCTTGATTATATAAAAGAATCTAATGGAGAGGTTGTTGGTATTGGAAAAATTGAGGATATATTTGCACAACAAGGGCTTACAAAAATAATACATTCAAAAAATAATATTGATAGTATTGAAGAAACAATTAATGCAATAAAAAATTTTTGCAAACAAAAAACCTTGATATTTACAAATCTTGTAGATTTTGATACTTTATGGGGGCATAGAAGATTAATAAAAGATTATTATGATGGTTTAAAATATTTTGATGAGAAACTTAATGAAATTATAAACCTGCTTAAAGATGAGGATCTTTTGATAATAACTTCAGACCATGGAAACGATCCATCTTATAATGTTCACACAGACCACACAAGAGAATATGTCCCTCTTCTTGTTTATTCAAAAAATAAAGATTTTATATCTTCTGCATATTTAGGAATAAGGAAGACATTTTCTGATGTTGCAAAAACTATTGATGAAATATTTGAATTAAATAAAATTAAAAATGGAATTAGCTTTTTAAAGGAGATTTTTAAAAATGAGTGAAATTTTGGAGAAAATAGAACAAGCAGCAAACTTTATTAAGCAGAGGACAAAAAATTTAAAACCTTTGATAGGTATAATCTTAGGTTCTGGTTTAGGAAATCTTGCAGAAGAAGTTGAACAAAAAATAATAATACAATATGAAGAAGTGCCAAATATGCCAAAATCAACTGTTTCAGGACATAAAGGGAACTTTGTTTTTGGATATTTAGAAAAAAAACCTGTTTTGGTTATGCAAGGTAGGATACATTTTTATGAAGGATATACAATGCAAGAGGTTACATTTCCTATAAGAATAATGCAAAAAATTAATTTAAAGTATTTAATATTAACTTCAGCAGTTGGCGGGATAAAAGGAAGGCTTCCATTAAAACCTACGGATATTGTTTTAATAAAAGATCATATAAATTTTATTGGAGATAATCCGTTAAGAGGAGAACATTTTGAAGAGTTTGGAGAGAGGTTTCCTGATATGTCTGAAGTTTATGATAAAAATTTAAGAGAAATTGCAAAAGATGTTGCTAAAGAATTAAATATAAAGGTTTATGAAGGTGTTTATCTTGCAGGAAGAGGACCTTCTTATGAAACACCCGCAGAGATAAAAATGTTTAAAAAATTGGGTGCTGATGTTGTAGGGATGTCGGTTGTACCAGAGGCTATTGTTGCAAATCAAGCAAGAATAAAAGTTTTAGCAATTACTTATATTTCAAACTTAGCTGCTGGAATTTCTAAAAAAGCTTTATCACACAAAGAAGTATTAGAAACTGCAAATCTTGCTGACAAAAAAATTAATAAATTAATAAAAGGGGTGATTGAAAGAATAGAAAAATGAGAGTTTATGATATAATAATAAAAAAACGAAATGGCAAAAGTTTGACAAAGGAAGAAATAGATTTAGTTATCAAAGGATATATATCTGGAAATATTCCTGATTACCAAATGTCTGCTTTACTTATGTGCATTTATTTTAATGGTATGGACAAGAAAGAGTTAAAATATTTTACTGAATCAATGAAAAACTCTGGCAAAGTTTTAGATTTGTCTTCAATTGATAAACCAAAAGTTGACAAACATTCAACCGGCGGTGTAGGAGATGGCATATCTATCTCACTTGCTCCTTTAGTTGCAAGTTTTGATGTTGTTGTGCCAATGATTTCAGGCCGTGGATTGGGACATACTGGAGGTACTTTGGATAAACTTGAATCAATACCTGGGTTTAGAGTAAATCTTACAGAACAAGAGTTTATCAATCAACTTAAAAAAATTGGTGTGGCAATAATTGGACAAACCGAAGATTTAGTTCCCGCAGATAAAAAAATATATGCTTTAAGAGATACAACTGCTACTGTAGATTCTATACCTTTAATCGCTGCATCCATAATGAGTAAAAAACTTGCTGAAGGGACCGATGCATTACTGCTAGATGTAAAAACTGGGAATGGAGCTTTTATGGAAAAGTTTGAAGATTCATATAATCTTGCAAAAACAATGGTAGAGATTGGTAAAAATTTTAACAAAAAAGTAAAAGCTTTGATAACTGATATGAACCAACCATTAGGTGAATATGTAGGTAACGCATTAGAAATTTATCAAGCAATAAAGATTTTAAAAAATGAAGGACCAAAAGATATAACAGAACTTGTTGTTTATGAAGCAACAAAAATGTTGCAACTTGCTGGAGTGGAAAAAAATTTTGAAAAAGCAAAAAGTAAAGTTTTATCTAAACTTTCTTCAGGCGAAGCTTTAGAAAAGTTTAGACAGATGATAGAATTTCAAAAAGGTAATCCTAAAATTGTTGAAAACCCTAAACTCTTACCACAAGCACAATATTGCGAACCTCTAGTTTCACATAAATCTGGTTTTATATCATATATAGACACAAAGAGTGTTGGCATTGCATGTTGTATTTTAGGTGCGGGCAGAGAAAAAATTGAAGACAAAATTGATTACTCGGTAGGATTGAGGATAGTAAAAAAATTGAATGATTATGTTGAAAAAAATGAACCATTAATGTATATATATTATAATGATAAAACAAAATTTGAAAAAGCAAAAGAATTATTAATTTCTTCTTACAAAATCTCGTCTAAAAAAACAAAGTCATTAAAATTGGTTTACAAAGAGATCGGATAGTTGAATATGAACCACCGTATACCTTACAAGTGGATATTAAAAAATCAAATTGATCACTCAAAAGTTGAATACTTAGCACAAAAATTTAATTTTCCCCCTGTTTTTGTAAAAATCCTTATTAATAGAGGATACGACACTGAAGATAAAATTAAAAGGTTTATCACAAACGATGTAATATATCTTCAAAATCCATTTTTGTTTAAAGACATGGTTAAAGCAGTAGAAATTGTTAAAAAACATATTGAAGAAAATAACACAATCCTTATATGGGGAGATAAAGATGTAGATGGTATTACTTCTGTTGCTTTATTAGTTAAAACATTAAAAAATTTCGGTGCAAATATTTTGTGGTATATACCACAAACTGAAGGTTATGGATTAAATAAAGAATCTTTAAATAAATATAAAGATGAGATAAAACTGTTAATTACCGTTGACTGTGGCATATCTTCGTATGAAGAAATAGAGTATATTAAAGGGAGTAATATTGATGTAGTCATAACTGACCATCATGAGCCTGACAAAAATGTAGTTGAAAAAATTAGAGTTTTAGACATACCTATTATAAACCCTTATTTAGAGGAATACAAGGGTTTTAAAGATCTTGCTGGTGTTGGTGTGGTATTAAAACTTGTAATGGCACTTATTATGTCTTATGATATTAGATATTATAACAAAAACTTTGTAATCTTAGATATAGAAACGACAGGTCTTTCTCCTTTCACTGACGAAATATGTGAAATCTCTGCCTTAAGAATAAAAAATTTTTTACCACAAGAATTTTTTCATACATTAGTCAAACCTAAAAAAGAAATTCCACAAAATGTGATAAATATCCATGGAATAACAAATGAAATGGTGAAAGATGCTCCTGAGATTGAGGAAGTAATCCCCAAACTTTTGGATTTTATTAAAGATGATACTTTAGTAATACACAATGCTGATTTTGATTTATCTTTTATAAATTTTGCATTAAAAAAACTAAACCTTCCAAGTATATCTAACAAAGTTGAAGATACACTAATAATCTCTAGACAGTATTTCCCATTTATGTCTCACTCTTTAGAATCTCTATGTGATGATTTTATGTTTCAACACAAACCAACCCACAGAGCAAATGATGATGTATTAGCTACAATGGAGTTATTTTATTATTTATATCACATATCAAATCCTAAATTACGAATATTCATAGAAGAGGCGTTGACATTTGCATCCTTAGGTACAATATCTGATCTAATGCCTTTAGTTGAAGATAACAGAATCATAGTAAAAAAAGGACTTGAAAGTATATGTTGCTCAAATCTACCATTTAGTAAGGTAATAATAGAATATCTTAAGAATAAAAATTTAGAAAACATTACTGCAGATGATATTTCTTGGTATATAATACCACTACTTAACTCAGCAGGAAGGATAAAACAAGTTGATGTAGCAGTAAATTTTTTACTTTCTGAAACAAAATCTGAAGCAGAGGAATATTTTGAAAAATTGATAGAGGTTAACAACAAAAGAAAAATTTTACAAAACACAAATTTATCCATTTTTTATGAACTCGTTGGACAACAATGTAATTTAAAAGAGGATATTATAATATTTGTGGTCGCAGAGAGTATTGAAACAGGAGTTACAGGAGCCATTGCTAATAACATGCTAAAAGAATTTAGTCGTCCTGTAGTGTTAATTGTTGTAGAAAATGGTAAAGCAACAGGTACTGCAAGATCTCCTAAAACAATTAACATATTTGAAATTTTGAAAAAATGTGAGTATTTGTTTGAAAAATTTGGAGGGCATGAAAATGCTTGTGGGTTTACTATAAAGAAAGAAAATATACCTCTGCTTAAAAAAGAAATAAAAAATTTAGAAAAACAAATTACACTTTCTGCTCCAACATTAGAAATAGACACAGAAATTAAACAAGAGGAGTTAAATCTAGAACTATATAACTATTTAAATTTATTAGAGCCATGTGGACCTGAAAATTTATATCCTATATTTCTGATAAAAAATCTAAAAGTGGTTGATTGGAAATATATTGACAAAGACAATAAATATTCTTTAATCTCATTTGAATTTTTAAATTCAAAAAATCACCAAAACCAAAGAATCAATGCTGTCTGCTGGGATATTCCAGAAATAGGAGATATTTTAAGGAATTTTTTGTACTTCAATGTAGTAGGTGAAATTGAAAAAGATCCTAAGGATAAAAATTCATTGAGATTTGTCATAATTGATTTACAACCTATAATTTAGTATTAAATTGGAAACTCTATTCATTGGAGAAATTAGTGAATAAAAAATTAAGAACTTATAATGAATTTGTTAAAGAACAAATAGAAACACATCAAGGATTGCAAAAAATAGTAGATTTTTTAAATAAATTAAAAGGAAAACAGATAGTAACTTTTTGCCATGATGATCCGGATGGTGTTACTTCAGGAATTATATTTAAAAGACTAACAGATAAACTTGAAATAAAAAATATCTTATTTTTCCCATATTCTTTTCCTTTGTCAAAAAAAGAAGTAGAAGAAGTAAAAGACAGATATTCGCCAGAGGCACTATTTATAATAGACAAAGGGACTTTACAAGAATACAACAATTTTACAGAAATAATAAAAAATATAATTATTGTTGACCATCATCCACAAATTGGATCTAATTTTGAAAAAGTTATAATATACAATCCAGCGATAAAGAGTTATATTCGCACATCTGCAAGTTTATTAGTTCATATTTTATCAACAATATTTAATAATACTAATAGTTATGATGATTTTATTTGTTTAGTAGGTATGAAATGTGATTGGGCATGCGACCCAACAAATGGAGATATACCTGAGTTTTGTTTACCATTTTATGAAGAAAGAATTAAACCAAATTATTCATGGCTTGTTGAAAAAAGAGGTGATTTAAAATCTACAATGTTTGATATAAAAAATCAAAGTTTCACATCCTTATTAAATCAAATTGCGGAATTATTTTTTGCTATAACTGGCGGTGGGTTTCAATATTTTTATAATTCTTATGATAAAAAACTAAATAATATTGACCAACCAAAATTCTGTTTTGAAACTTTTCTTAATGGAAAAATTATAAAATTTTTTACCATTGAAGAATTTATTAATTCTTTTCCCAATAAAGAGATTATAAGTTTAATATATAATTATTTTTTGTCAGATTGGGATACAACAGAAAAAAGTTTTGACCAACAGACATTTTTTGTAAAAATAATAAATGGTGTAAAGATATTTTTCTTCTTTGGGAAAGATGTAAAACTTATGCCAATGGTAGGATCAAAAAAACTTTATCAATATGCAGAAAATTTTCCTTCTGCAATAATAATGTTTAATATTGAACCTCAAAATAGTATACATATATCTTTCCGCGGAACAACCGATAAAATACACTTAGGACATATCGCCTCAAATTTAGCAAACAATTTAAATTCTAACCTTAAAGACAAAACAAAAATCTCCGGTGGAGGACATCCATTGGCAGCAGAATGTAAGATTAAAGATGGTGCTGTTGATTTTTTAACTGCTTTATCTGAAACAATTAGTTCAATTATACAAACAGAAGTAAAATAGTAAAAATTTTAAACTTTAAAGTTAAATTTATTTTTTAATTACAGAACTAAGAACTTCAGGAGGTGATGGTATGAAAAAACAAAAATTGCCAAACGATATTAAAATAGGAATTATTGGAGGTAGTGGCGTATATAATATAGAAGGAATAAAAGACATAAAAGAATATAAAATAAATACGCCTTTTGGTAACCCGTCAGATAATATTATAGTTGGAGAACTTGAAGGTAAAAGAGTTGCATTTTTACCAAGACATGGTAGAGGACATTTTATATCTCCTACTGAGATAAATGTACGTGCAAACATCTACGCATTAAAACTTTTAGGGGTTGAGTTTCTTTTTAGTATTTCTGCTTGTGGCTCTCTAAAAGAAGAAATAAAGCCAAGAGATTTTGTTATACCTGATCAAATATATGATAGAACAAAATTTAGAATACCTACTTTTTTCAGAGACGGTTTGGTAAGCCATGTATCATTTGCAGAACCATATTGTGAAAATTTAAGAAAATTAATCTATGAATGTTGTAAAAAACTAAATTTAAATACTCACTTTGGTGGAACTTATGTTTGTATAGAAGGACCGCAGTTTTCTACAAAAGCAGAGTCAAAAGTTTACCGTCAATTAGGATTTGATATAATTGGTATGACTGCAATCCCTGAAGCAAAATTAGCAAGAGAGGCAGAAATCTGTTATGCTACAATAGGTATTGTAACAGACTATGATGTCTGGAAGGAAGGAAATGAAGTCACAGCAGATGAAGTTTTAAGAAACCTCAACTTAAATGTTGAGAATTCTAAAAAATTACTAAAACTTGTAATAAAAAATCTTGATATAACTAAAAGAGATTGTAGTTGTAAAGATGCTTTAAAATACGCAATTTTTACCCAAAAAGAAAAAATTAACAAAAAAACATATCAAAAATTAAAGTTATTAATTGGTAAGTATATAAGCTTATGAAAAGAAAAAAAACTGTACCTGTAGAGATAGGTGATATAACAATTGGTGGTAAAAATCCAATAGTGGTCCAAACAATGACAAAAACATACACTGCAGATGTAAATGCTACTTTGAAACAAATAAATGATATTGTCTTGTTTGGTTGTAAACTTGTAAGATTAGCAGTACCTGATTATGAATCTGCATATGCAATTAAAAAAATAAAACAAAAAGTAAAAATTCCCATTATTGCGGATATACACTTTGATTATAAATTAGCAATAGAATCTATAAAAAATGGTGCGGATAAAATAAGAATAAATCCAGCAAACATTAAAGATGAAAAAAAGATTGTTGAAATAATAAAGACAGCAAAAGAATATAATGTCGCTGTAAGAATAGGACTGAATTCTGGTTCATACAAAAAGAAACTTGAAAATCCTAAAAAAGTAATTTTATCTCAAGCAGAAAAGTTTATCTCTCTTTTTGAAAAATATAATTTTAAAAAAATAGTAATTTCTGCAAAAACTACAGATGTTTTATCAACAGTGGAGATATACCAAATATTATCAGAAAAATATAAATATCCTTTACACTTAGGTATTACTGAAGCAGGACCTTTGCTTCAAGGTAGTATAAAATCTGCAATAGGTATTGGTATACTTTTATGGCAAGGTATAGGTGACACAATTAGGGTGTCTTTAACTTCTTCTCCTATTGATGAGGTTAAAGCAGGATATTATATTTTGCAATCTTTGAATCTTGCAAAGTATGGTATTGACTTAATATCTTGTCCAACCTGTGGTAGATGTCAAGTAAATCTTATAAAGTTAGTTGAAGATTTTGAAAATGAAATAAAAAAAAGAAATTTATATTTAAAACTTAAAGATAAAAATTTAAAAGTAGCGATAATGGGTTGCGAAGTAAACGGTCCTGGAGAAGCAAGTTCTGCAGATGTTGGTATAGCAATGGGGAAAAATTTTGGTGTTTTGTTTTTGAAAGGAAAAATTATCAAAAAGGTAAATTTTGAAGAATGTATATCTGAACTTATTACACAAATATTAAAGTTGTAAAATTATTTTCTTTTCTTAGTCAAAAAATAAACCAAACCACCTACTAATAAAATCCCAATAATCTCTGACAAAAAAGCAATTTCTTCCGAAACAAAATTAAATGTTTTACCACAATCTACACAATAAAATTTTGTTGAAGAAACTTTTGTAAGATTTTTATGTGGACAATGAAGTTGTTTGGACTCATTTATATATTCATAATAATCTACATCTCGTTGATAATATTGTGACTTAAATAGATGTTTAAGTGCTTTAGTTAAAGCATTTTTATAAACTATAAGCTTATAAACAAGAGATTTTAAAATCTTATCTTTCACAGCAACTTCCTCCTGACATTACTGGATGTGTAAATGTGTTAATGGGTTAATTAGTTAATAGTTATTAGTTCATAGTTTAAAACCCTATAAACTATTCTCTCATCCACACATCTACTCATCCACATAATTATATCTATACATTATTTATAAGTACAATGCAAGAATTATTTATTTTTTTTCTCCTACGACAACAACATATAAAGGTTGAACATCTTGTGGTAGAGATAAAAGTTTTTTAATCATCTCATCATCAAATGCACCTATACAAACACTATCTAAACCCAATGACTTTGCCTGAAGACAAATATTTTGTGCAGAATGCCCTACCTCAATATACACATATCTATATCCACGTTGACCATAGTATAAAGTTGTTCTTTCAAAGATAGCACAAATTATTATACTTAAACTTGCAGATGATATAAAAGATTGATTTAAGCAAGCTAATGAAAGTTGTTTTCTAAAATCACCTTTTTTTATGACTTCTATAGAATGTTCTTCTGAATAATAGTAGTAAATCCCATCATTTTTGACAAAGTATATCTCTAACGGATAGGTTGCACCTGCTGAAGGTGTTGTCTTAAAATTATTTTTCTTATCTGTAACTCCATATGCTGACCACAAAAGCTGACTTAATTGTTCAGTTGTAATGTTTTTATCTTTAAATTCTCTAACAGACCTTCTTGTTGATAAAGCTTCTTCAACCGAAATTTTCCCTAAAAGAGATGGATTAGGTAGTTTTTCCCTCATAATAATAAAACAATTTGCTCTTTGTCAATATTTTTTATACCCTTTGATATAGCATAGTTTACGATTTCTTCATATTCTTCTAATGTTATTCTTCTATTTAACTCAGGATAATTCTTTGCTTTAAAACAAGGTCTATATTGCGCCATAATGTTTAGATAAACATCGTCTCCAAGATTTTCTACTATAAAATCTATAATCTTTTTGCTACCTGCAATGTTATTTGGTAAAACTAAGTGTCTAATCAACAGACCTTTATATGCAACTTTGTATTCGTCAACTTTTAATCCGCCAACTTGTCTATACATCTCTTTAACAGCAGAAGTGTTTATTTCCCAATAATCCTTTGCAGAAGAATATTTGTAAGCATTTTCATTGTCAGAATATTTCATATCAGGCATATAAATATCAACTATCTCTGAAAGAAGTTTTATGACTTCAGGATTGTCATAACCACCTGTATTGTAAACTATAGGGATATTAAGTCCTTGTTTTGATGCTAAGTATAAAGCTTTGATAATCTGTGGTAAAAAATGTGTAGGAGAAACTAAATTTATATTGTGTGCATTTTTATTTTGTAGCCAAACCATTATCTCTGCAAGTTGTTCTTCAGAAATTTCTATTCCTTCTGCAAGCTGACTTATTTCATAATTTTGGCAAAAAACACAATGCAGATTACAGTAAGAAAAAAATATGGTACCTGAACCATTATATCCTGAAATCGGTTCTTCTTCTCCAAAATGTAAACCATAACTTGATATTTTCAATTTATAAGATGTATTACATTGACCTCTTTTTCCTTTTAATCTATCAACTTTACATTTATGTCCGCATAGTTCACAACAGGAAAGTATATCATAAAGTGTTTCAACAATTTGGACAAATTTTTTGTCAGAAATATTTTTATATTTTACTACCATTTGTTTCTAAAATAATTGTTACAGGTCCATCATTATGTATTTCTACCAACATATGTTCTCTAAATTTACCCGTTTTTATTTTTTCCTCGGGTAAGTATTTTTTAAACTCATCAACAAATTTTTTATAAAGGACCTCAGCAAATTCAGGTTTTGCAGCAGAAGTAAAGTCCGGTCTGTTGCCTTTAGAACAATCTCCATATAAAGTAAACTCAGAAACTATAAGAACATCTCCATCTATATCTAAAACAGATTTATCCATCTTATTGTTATTTTCAAATATTCTTAAATTAACGATCTTTCTTACCAAATATTCAATATCTTTTTCTGTATCATCATTTTTAATTCCAACAAATATAACTATCCCTTTAGAAATTTCTTCAATAATATTATTATACGAAACTGAAGCAAAATTTACTCTTTGTATTACTGCTTTCATAAGTTATTCATCTTTGGGTCCAAAAATTTCATCATATATCCTTTTACTCTCTAACCATATTTCTTCATAATTTACATTATACCTATCAGCTAACTCCTTTATCGTCTTTCCTTTTTTACGAAGTTCAGATAAATTTTTCAATGAAATATTTTTATCTGTTTTTTCATAAATAAGAATTAATCTTATTATTTCTTTTTTACCAAATCCATAAAAAATTTTTTTAAATTCTCCAAAATTAATATCTCTTTGAAATTGTGTATTAGAAGAATTTTCAACAAAAAAATTTTCTGACTTGTTTTTAAAATAAGACAAAACTTTATCAATATAATCTTCTTTAAACTTCATAGTTACAGAAGAAGTTGAAGTATCATAAGGAGAAAAACCAATACCAAAACCTACTTCTTGGGAGTAAATTATTAGAGGCAAGAACAACAAAATTAGCAAAATAAAAGTGAAATCTCTTTTCATTTAAGAAAATCAAAAATATTTTTTATATCGTTATCTATTGATTTTGCTACTAAATTTGCCAAGTATATTATTAACGAGAACTGCCATATATCTGGGATACTAATTATAACGCCTGTATCAATATCTTCTTTTCTTAACAATAATTCTTTATATTCTTTAACAACTTCTTCAACTGGTTTATCAAAAACTTCAAGTTTTACCTGTGTGTTAGAATATTTCATAGAAGGCAGCTGAACGCCACGAATGAGCAAAAAAGATTTTATTATCTCATCACTATAATCTGTTGTTTCCTTGAAATCAAATCCGTAAAATTCAAAGTTACCACTTGGCAAGTGTATCATAACAGGAGAAACTTCTACCTTGCCTTCTCTTACAACAGTAGTATCTTTATTAACTAAAGATTTACTTATTAAAACATAAGGAACTACTGTTTTTTAAATGTTTCAAGTTTACCATATTTGCTTCTAACTATCTTTGTTTTTCTTAACGCTTCTTGCCATTTTTTATCAATATCTATTCTCATAGTTTTAACTTACCTTCAAAAATATCTAATGCTGTTTTTGCATCAGGAACTTTTATAACACCTTCAATATCCCAAGTTTTTATTCCAAAAACAGGTTTGTCAATAACTTTTCCTAAAGCTATTTCAGATAATGTACCATATTCTCCATCTATTGCAATTATACAGCTTGCTGTGCGGACTATTATGGCATTTCTTGCATGAGACATAGCTGTAACTATCGGGATATCAATATATGGATTAGCATCATTTATATCTTTTCCAGGTAATATTCCTACTACTAAACCACCTACACTTTTTGCACCCTTTGAGGCTTCCTCCATCACACCACCCATACCTCCACAAACCAACACATATCCACGAGACGCAATTTCTTTACCAGTTTCAAATGCAATCTGTCTTATCTCTTCTGATTTTATAACAGAACCGCCAATTACCGCTATTAATTTTTTCATTTTTAAAAAACCTATTCTACTATTTGTAATGTCAGATGAATACAATCACAACAAATTTAATACATTAATGTGTTAATTAGTTCACGCATCTACTCATCAACCAATTCTTTATCATTGCGCCCGGCGCGACTTGAACGCGCAACCTGCTGGTTCGTAGCCAGACGCTCTATCCAATTGAGCTACGGGCGCAATAAATTGCAAAGTCCGACCCCGCGTTGGTTTACAGGGTACACCTTCTTTTTTAAGAAGTTGAATTTTCTTTTCTAAACCTCCTGAATATCCACCAAGTTCTCCTGAAGATTTTATCACTCTATGACAAGGAATTATAACAGGTAATGGATTATTTTTCAATGCATTACCAACAGCACGGTATGCATAAGGAGAACCAACTTTTTCTGCTACCCACTTATATGTTCTTATATGTCCTTTTGGAATCTTTAATACTTCCAAATAAACTTTTTTATAAAACAAAGGATAATTTTTAATTTTAAGAAAATTTTTAAAACCTAAAATATTTATTAGTTTTTTATCTATATCTAAATGTTCCATAAAATTACTTATAAATCAAAGTTCCTTTTTTGCCTATCTCATTAGATATCAAAACTTTTATATTCTTTTTCTTTAAAATTTTTTTTATTGCTAACAACTTGGGAATCATACCTTCTGAAACTATTTTTTTATCAATCAATTCATCAATTTGTTTAATGTTAAGTTTTTTAATTACTTTTCCTTCTTTATCAAAAACACCCTCAACATCAGATAAAAATATAACTTTGTTTACTTCAAGCTCATCAGCTAAAGCATATGTGACATCGTCTGCATTGATATTTGTAACTACATAATAAGATAAATTTTTATCTTTCCCCAACCCTACTGAAGAAATCAAAACCAAATAATTATTTTTTAATAATAAATTCAAAATATCTTTATTAATACTTATCACATTCCTACCAACAAAACCTAAATTTTTATCTATATCTGTAACTAACAACTTACCATCTATACAGGACAAACCAACAACTTTTTCTATCCCAGAATTTATAAACTTTTGAACTAAGATTTTATTTACTAAACCACACAAAATACTTATAACCACTTCTAAAGTTTTCTCATCTGTAAATCTCAATCCGTCTACAAATTTTGGTTCTAACTTCAAATTTTTCATCCACAGAGAAACCTGCTTCCCACCACCGTGAACTACTACAATTTTGTTTCTCTTGCAGAGTTTTTTAATAGAAGATATAAATTTATCAATATAAGTTTGATCATCTATAATTTTTCCACTAAGTTTTATTAAGTATGTATTTTTTTTCATCATTTTTTAAGATACAAAAAATGGAAATAAAAATCTACTTTTGATGATATAAACTGAATTTTAAAATTTAATTTCAATACTATAAAACTGATATCTAAACTAAATATGCAAGGCTACTGCCTGATGCAGTCCGCCTCTGCCGGAAATCCTTGCCCTTACAAATACCTAACACCTTCCTACTTCCTACTTTCCTACTATTATTTTGCGCAGACTAAAGCCTGTGGCTACTATTCTCTTATTGTCTTCTCTCATTCACTCATCCACACATCTACTTATATCTCTATTACTATACCATTAGATTTTCTAACAATCTTATTTATTTTTAGATGCTTGTTTTTGAAGTTTATTTCAATATTCCCAAGATTTTCTGTAGAAAAAACTGGAAATTTTAGTTTATAAAAATTACTAAAATCTGTAGATATGATACCAAATTTCACTTTAACTTCCGGGTTTTTTGATAAAAATTCTTTAATTAATTCAAAATCTTCTTTGTATTTTCCATGGCGAGGTATTTGAATAATAAAAAAACTTTTATCTAAAAAGTTTTTTAAATATCTAAAAGATATGTCGTTAGACAAAATAATTTTAAAATTTTTATAAGTAATTTTTACCAATATTGAGTTATCATCAAAAAATCTAATCTCATCATCTAAAAGATTTACAAAATTTGGGATAAACTCAACTTTGCCATTCAGAAGATTTATAGTTTTTGTAGAATTAACTACAACTAAGTTTGTGTTTTTATCTTTTAGATTGTTTATAAAAATTTTGTATTCTTTATTATTTTTGGGAATCAAACTATTTATATATATGTTTCTTACATCAAAATTTTCAATTATGTATTCAGCTCCTCCATAGTGTGGATAGTGAGGATGTGTTATTAAAAGATGGTCTATCCTTTTTATTCTAATCTTTTTCAAATAAGGGACTATTTTATACATAGCTGTCTCTTTAGAATCACCTGTATCTATCAAGATATTTTTACCATCATCAGTAGAGATAAAAATGCTATCTCCTAAAGAGACATTTAAAAATGTTATTTTAAAATTTTTATTAAATTCAAAGTTGAAATTTAAACTAAATATAGCAAAAATTATAAAAAATGCAGATGTTTTATATAATTTCTTCTTTAACAGAATTGGAACAGATAATACTAAAACAGAATAAATGATAAAATTTAAACTATCCGGTCTTGTTACATTCATAACACTAAACGGTAAACCTGCAAAAAATTTCACTATATAAATGTATGTGTCACATAAAAATTTTAAAATATCCCAAAGAATTGTATTTATTCCACCGAATATAAAACTTAAAATATAAAAAATTAAACTTATCCAAAGAAGAACAGATGTCAAAGGGATGATAAAAAGGTTGCTTACAAAAGCTATAACTGAAATTTTGTTGAAATAATACATTATAAAAGGAATCGTCGTAAGTTGTGCTGAAGTGGTTACTAAAAAAAGTTTAAATAAATATCTGATTAGAAAATATGTCTTATTGATAAAATTCTCAAATGCAGAATTAAAGATATTATAGAAATATGTAATACCAAAACATGCTGCAAAGGAAAGCTGGAATGATGGGTTAAATAGGTTTTTAGGATTTATTAATAACAATATTAATGCAGATAATATTAAAGAATGTATACCACTTTGTTTCCTATGTAGTAATTCAGAAATGACGAAACAGATAATTATTATTGTTGCTCTAACAACTGGAGGGGCACAACCTGTTAGAAGCATAAAAAGTAATATAAATAAAATTGAAATTATTATTCTTGTTTCTTTTGGCAAAAATAGAAATTTTAAAATAAAATATACAAAAATATATACAAAACCTACATGAAGTCCACTTACTACTAAAACATGTACAACACCTGCATTTTGAAAATAATTTATAACCTCTGACAACTCGGAATCTTTATAACCTAAAGATAATCTTAAGATTATGCTACTTTGAGGTTCTGGAAGATTGTTTTTAACTAATTTTATAATATTATTTTTTAAATCTTCTGTTATACTAAACAAACAATTCAAAAATTTATAAAATGCACTGTAGTTTCTCTTAATTTCTACGAATTCTTTTATAAATCCATTTTTAACTATATTAAAAGAATGATATAAAAATAAGTCATAGTTGTTGCTTAAATCTATAAATTTTGTTTCTGCTTTAACAACTATTTCATCGCCTATTCCTATTTGATATTCTTCTTCGTTAAAATCAACTAAAAAGTATTTTGTTTTACTTTGCGTTTCTAATATATACTCATCTCTATTCTGTAAGCTCTTTTTAAAAATTACTTTGCCAGAAACTAATTCTTGCTTTAATTTTGTATCTGAGTATTTTAATAGAGATGATTCGATTTTATACTCTATAAGAATAAATATTGTGTAGATAAATAAGATAACAAAGAGGAAGCAATACAATATATTTTTTTGTTTATTCAAACTGATAAGAGTTTTCACCTGCAATATGTTTTAATTCTGACAACATCTTATTTGAAGGTAGGATTTTATAATTTGTTTCTATAATTACTTCATTTAAATCATTTGTTATTACTTTGAAGAAAACCTGGGTATCTCCAGGATATTTTTCTATAACTTTTTTCAATCTATTAATAAAATCGTCATCAATACCAATATTTGATACAGTGATATAAATTTTACTTTTGTTTTTATAAATTTCTTCTTTTGTTCTTTCAAACAACTCTAGGTCATCAGCTATAATACTTTTGCTTTCTTCCCTGATACTTACTTTACCTTTTACATATACAATACTATTTTTGTTAATAAAACTTTTGGTCTCCTCATATAATTTATTATAAACAACTACTTCAATCTCATCCGTCAAATCTTCTAATACAAACTTCGCCCAAGGTTGACCCGATTGTGTAGTAAATTTTTTTATTGAACTTATCATACCTACAACTTCTACTTCTTTAAGTTCTTCATCGGGAATTTCATTTATTGTATATTTAACTATACTTTTAATCTCCGGAAGATGTTTCTCTAAAGGATGACCTGACCAATAAATCTCTGTCAATGTATGTTCATACTTAAAGATTTCTTGTTCTGTAAATCTGTTAACCACTTCTTCTTTTTTCTCTTCATCTAAAAATAACAATTGATGATAACCATTTTTTATTGGTTTTTTATCTTCTATACTTTCAATAAATTTCTTTCTAAAAATACATTTTTCTTCTAATGACAAATTTTCTTTAACTAAAGAATCCAATGCTCCAGACAATATCAATGCTTCATATACCCTTTTGTTAACTTCTCTGCCTTCTGTCCTAGATACAAAATCTTCAAATGATTTAAACTTACCTGTTTTATTTCTTAAGTTAACTATAAACTCAGCAGCAGCTAAACCAACATTCTTAATTCCAACTAAACCATATCTAACAGATTTCTCACCTTCTTTTACAAAATATACATCTGAATAGTTTACATCTGGATGAAGAAGTTTAAAACCAAGATTTTCAATTTCTAATAAAAACTTTCTATAATTTCTTTCTTCCTTCCCTTGACCAGACTTGATAGTTGCACCTGTTCTAATCTCTGAGTTTATCAAAGCAATCATATATTCTAATGGATAATGTGCTTTAAGATAAGCACATCTGTACGAAGTCAATGCATAAGCTGCTGCGTGGGATTTGTTAAATCCATAACCACCAAAGTTTAATATTTGTTGATAAATTTTTCTCGCAATATTTACATCTATCTTTTTTCTTTTTGCTCCCTCAAGAAATTTTGTTTCCATTTTCTCTATCTCTTCTGGGATTTTCTTAGCCACTGCTTTTCTTAAATCATCAGCTTCTTCAGGTGAAAAATCTCCAATAACTTGACCAATTTGCATAACTTGTTCTTGATATACTAAAACACCATAGGTGTCTTTTAGTACAGGCTCTAAGGAAGGATGGTCATATTTAATCTCTTTTCTGTTGTGTTTTCTTTCAACAAATTCATTTACCATACCACTCCGAATAGGTCCTGGGCGATACAGTGCTATACAAGCTATGATGTCTTCAAATACAGATGGTTTTAATTTTCTTAACAAATCTTGCATGCCAGAAGATTCTAATTGAAAAACGCCAGTAGTTTTCCCCTCTTGTAAAAGTTTAAATGTTTTTTTATCATCTAAAGGAATCTTTTCTATATCTAATTCAATAGAATAGTTCTGTTTAATCAACTTCAATGTATCTTCTATAACTGATAGTGTCTTTAATCCTAAGAAATCTACTTTTAGTAAACCTAAATCTGAAAGTATCTCATCATAATATTGAGTTGTTACAGGATCCTCTTTGCTTCTTCTATATAATGGTGTAAAATCGGTAATATCACCTTTAGAGATTATTACTCCTGAGGCATGAATACCTGTGTGTCTTTTTCTTCCAACAATATCTTTTGCCAAATCTAAAATTTGTTTAACATTCTTATCGGTATCGTATAGATCTTTTATTTCTTTTACTTCTTTTATTGCATCTTCTACACTCATATCAGCTTGTGGAATCAGTTTTGAAATTTTATCTCCCAAACTTACAGGTAGTCCTAAAACCCTAACTATGTCTCTTATTGCATTTTTTATTTTAAGTGTGTTGAAAGTTATAATTTGAACAACATTTTGTTCTCCATATTTTTGTTTTACATATTCAATTACCTTATCCCTTCCATAATCAGCAAAATCAATATCTAAATCTGGAAGAGTTTTCCTTGCTGGGTTTAAGAAACGTTCAAATAAAAGGTTGTATTTTATAGGATCTATATTTGTTATTCCTAAACAATAACTTACAAGTGAACCAGCGCCCGAACCTCTTCCAGGACCTACTGGTATTTTGTTCTCTTTTGCATAATTTATGAAGTCATAAACTATTAAAAAATATGAGGAAAAACCTTTTTGTTTTATTATTTCAAGCTCATAATCTAATCTTTTACTTATATCTAAACTTATATGTTCATAACGTTTTTTTAATCCTTCTTCACAAAGTTTTCTTAATAAACTATCAGCGGTTTCAGAAGAAGGAAGAGAAATCTCAGGTAGGTGTATTTTGCCAAACTCCAACTCTATATTGCATCTTTCCGCTATCTCTATAGTATTTTTTAAAGCGTCTGGATAATCTTTAAAAATTTCATACATTTCATCTGGAGATCTAAAATAAAACTCATCTGAACCAAATTTTAGTCTGTTGGGATCATCTAAGGTGGTCCTTGTACCTATGCATAAAAGGATCTCTTGTAGAAATGCTTCTTTCTTATGCACATAGTGAACATCATTTGTAGCAACCACTTTTAAACCATATTTTTTTGCAATATTATAAAGTTTTGGCAAAACTTTCTTTTGTTCCTCTAAACCATTTTCCATAAGTTCAATATAAAAATTTTCTTTACCAAAAGCTTCTAAATAACCTTCTAAAATTTTTTCAATTTCTTTTTCTGATTTTTCTTCCATAATAGCATTTGAGATCTCTCCTTCTAAACAGCCGGATAAAGCTATTAAGCCATCACTATAATCCTTAAGGCAACTTTTTTTTATTTTCCCTTTACCTGCGATGAGATTTTCTATATATCCTTTCGAGAGCAACTTCATTAAATTTTTATATCCATCAAAATTCTTAGCTAACAAAGTTAAGTGGAAACTCTTCCTTTGGTCTTTTTCTTCATCTTCAGGATCTATATAAATTTCACACCCTATTATAGGTTTTATTCCCACCTCATAACAAGCACGATAAAATTCTATAACACCAAACATATTACCATGGTCTGTAATAGCAACTGCAGGCATTTGATACTCCTTAGCTAACTTAAACAACTCTGACGGTTGCCCGTTGTTGTCATAAATCCTACATGCACCATCTAATAAAGAATATTCTGTATGTAAGTGTAAATGGACAAATTTTTTCATTTTAAAAGTTGCAGACAAAGTCAAAATGCTGTTCAATTTGCCACTGAAACACTGAATTCACTGAATTTAAACTATATTTTGCACGGCTAAAGCCGTGCCCTACAAATACCTAACACCTTCATACTTTCTACTTCCTACTATTATTCTCCCTCACTACCTTACACCTTACTTACTTTCTACTAACTACTATTATTTGCGCAGGCTGAAGCCTGCGGCTACCAAATTTTGCAAGGATAAATCCTTGCCCTACAATTTTTTTCTGTGCACTCAGTGACTTCAGTGGCTTTCATTTTAAGCTGAATGGTACCAAGTCAAATTTTTAGTAAGGAACTCCTGAAGTTTGGGTAAGGAGTTTAAATTCTTTAATTATCTGCTTGGTAATTTCTCCTGGTTTGCCATCATTTATGATTCTACTATCTACTTTCACAACAGGAATAACCTCTGCAGCAGTACCTGTTAAGAAACACTCATCAGCGGTATATATATGGTAGACAGTAAATACTTCTTCTAAAACTTCTAAATTAAGTTTTTTCTTTGCTATTTCTATAACAGTTTCTCTTGTTATCCCAGGTAAAGCACCAATATATATTGGTGGAGTAATTAAAACTTTATTTTTTACAATAAAAATATTATCTCCTGTACATTCTGCAACATACCCATCTTTATTTAACATAATTGCTTCTTCACAACCTGCTTTTATAGCCTCAATCTTTGCAAATATGTTGTTTAAATAATTCAAAGATTTAATAGCTGGATTGATTGCAGAAGGTAAATTTCTTCTTGTTGAAACAGTGATTAGTTCTAAACCATTTTCATAATATTCTTGAGGATATAATACAATTTTGTCAGTAATAACTATAACAGAAGGAGATTTGCATTTTCTTGGATCTAAACCTAAATCTCCAGCACCACGAGTTACAACTACCCTTATGTAAGCATCTGAGAGATTATTTACTTTTAATGTCTCTATAATAGCTTTTTCCATTTCTTGTTTACTCATTGGAATTTCTAACATTATTGCTTTTGCTGAATTGTATAATCTATCAATATGTTCCTTTAATTTAAAAACCCTATGGTTATAACTTCTTATTCCTTCAAAAACACCATCTCCATACAATAATCCATGGTCAAATACAGAAATTTTAGCTTCTTCTTTATCATAAAATTTACCATTGATATATACTTTCATCACTTCCTCCTACAATAAAGAGTTCTGTTCACTATCAACTATTAACTATGAATTAATTTATACAAAATCAAAATTTTACTTACAACATTTTGCTGACATTAGGAAACAAAGAAAAATCAGTATGAGGGATGAACAATGAAGAGGTATATTCATTCATATACATAGGCAAACTTGATAAATCTACATATGTCATTTTTCTTGCTACTTCATAAGCTCTTTTTCTCGCTTTTTTAGAAACTAAAAACATCTTTGCTCCTGTTAAAGATGTATTACCAGCAATAACAAATTTCTTCTCATCTATATCTGGGAGCAACCCTAAAATCTTTGCTTTATTTATGTCTAAGAAACATCCAAAGCCACCAGCAATATATACTTTCTTAATATCTTCAAAATTTAAATTTAAATATTTAACTAATGTATGCAGCCCATGAAATATTGCACCTTTTGACCTCAAAATATTTTGGATATCACTTTCAGTAATAACTATATCTTTATTGTTAGCTGTGAATTCTTTTTTAACAATTACAAATTCAAACTCACCATTTTCATTCTCTCTTATATATTTTGAATAAAGTTTGTTATCTCTTATAAACTTTCCAGAGCGATCTATTATCCTTGCTTTAAATAATTCTGCTGGGATATCAATCAAACCTGAACCACAAATACCAACAGGTTTTGTATTTCCTATAACTTTATAATTTATTCCTCCATCTTTAAATTCTATATCTTCTATAGCACCAATCGTAGCACGCATCCCAGAAGTTATTCCCACACCTTCAAATGCAGGACCACAAGAGCATGCAGCTGAAACTAAAAAATCATTATTACCTAAAACAATCTCACCATTAGTGCCTAAGTCTAACAATACTGAGATATCACTTGTGAGGTCTATACCTGTTGCAATAATACCTGAAACAATATCTCCGCCAATATATGAAGAAACTAATGGTAAAGAATAAATTTTCCCATAAGGATTTATATTAAATCCAACCTGTTTTGAATTTAAAGAAGGAAGGAATGTTATAGTGGGTATGTATGGTTCTATCCGAATATATTTTGGTGCAATATTAAACAAAATATGTATCATCGTAGTATTTCCAGCAACAACTGCTGTATGTATGTCTTTAAAAAGTATTCCTTTTTCAAAACAAATGCTGTCAATAATTTGATTTATTGTATTGATAATTTTTTGGTTCAAATTTCTAAGCCCATCCTCTTTCTCTGAATAAATAATTCTTGTAATAACATCTTCACCATAGACTATTTGTTGGTTAAAAGCAGATTTAGTAATTATCGTTACAAAGTCATTCAAATTTATCAACGAAGCTGAAACAGTGGTCGTTCCTATATCTAATGCTATACCATAAAATTCTTTATTCTCTTTATATGGCAAAACCTGTAAAATCTCATAGTTGTTCTGTCTTGTAGATTTAGTGTCAAAATTTTCAGTTATATCTTCTCCAACTAAAACCCCACATTTCCAGTTATAATCTCTTATTTGTATAGATAAGTTCTGCAATATCTCAAAATTATTCAAAAATATTCTACTTTCTTTAAGCTTATCAGATAAACAACTTAACAGATTTTCAAAATCAGAGATTGGTTTTTCTAATGTTGGCTTTTGCAATTTTAAATTTATAAATTTTATTATAGAATTTAAATCAAGATTCTGTTTTTTTAACAAAAACTCTAAGTTTTCTTGTTCCGACTGTAAACACAAAGATACATTTTCTTTAATTGTTTGGATATATCCAACCTGCAGTTCTTTGATGAGTTCTATTATTATATCTGTTTTAGGGAATGTTTCACAAGCTAACACTATATTATTCTTTTTTTCTTCAGAAGAAATTAAATAAGATTCTTCAGTATTAAACTCGCCTGAAATGACTTTGACCTTACACTTGCCACAAACGCCTTGTCCACCACAATCAGCATATATATTTATGCCATTTTCAATTAATGCTTCTAATAAGTTTTTATTTTTTTTAGAAGAGATTTCTTTATCTTCAGGAAGTATTTTTATTTTTATTTCATCCATTTTAATCTATTGAAAAATTGTTTTCAAAAATTTGGGAATGCCTGAAGCCTCCTTTGGACCAACAATAATTTCCCAATCTGGAAGTAAATCATTGAGCTTTCCACTCATAACCGCAACATATCCTGGAATTATCAATTTTTTATTCTTAACTTTTTCTTCTACATTCTCTTTCTTAATTGCTTCAACAACTTTTTCAGCAGTAAACTTTTCAGCTGCCCAAGCAGTAAGAACAGAAAGTCCGTCTGTATCAACTACTAAAAGCCATGAAGGTATTTTTGAGTTTAATATTTCAGGTTCTACAGAATAATATGTTAAAGAAAAGTTAGTTGTCACCATAAGCGGAGAATAAGGTGTTGTTTGACCACCTACATTATAAAGTTTTGGTTCAACTGTGGTGGGCTTTTGTGGATCAGTATAAATATTCAACCTCAAAGTTACTAATGCAAGATGTATATCAGACTCTACAGAATTTACTACAACTACGCTACCATATTTTAAAATAGCAGATGAAGCAAATGGTATTGTGTCATCTTCTTTTTCAATAATTACAATTGTAGGATAACCTAATGGTCTAAAATTCTTTTTTAAAGCTAATCTTCTTATCTGAGTTAAATCTTCTACCAATTGAGAATAATTTTTTACTGGAACATTTATAATTAACTCTCTATATCCATACTTTTCAACTACTTTATTTATTAACTCAACAACTTTATCAAGATTTTCACTTCCAACAACTAAAGGAATTTTATTTTGTTTTGCTAAAGTCACAAATTTTTCTAAGATATCTTGTTGTGTGGTTGCTAGTATACCTATTAAATCTAATTTTCTAATTTTAAGAATTGATTCTACAATCTGTGGATCTTCGGATATTAAACCTAATAAAAAATCTCTTTTGCAGAAAGATAAGTTTTTATCTAGCAAAGAAAAAATATTTTTTAATCTTTCAAAATCATTCTTTTCTGATTTTATTAATAAAAGTTCGGTACCGAGCTTTTGTCCTAACTTTTCAAATTCTAAATTACAAAATCTTTTTAATCTTTCATCTACTATTCTATCTTCAAAAGTATCTTTTATCAGAACACCTATTAAACATGGGTTATAAAAAGTTTTCTCGTGCCTAAAAAGTACAGTTTCACCACCTATTTTATATTTTTCTTTTAATACAACTGTTCTTATTGGAGGCTCTGCTGCTTCTGATAAAATTTTTTTTGTCTCTTCAGAAACATCAGGACACTGTTCTAATGAAGCTTTTTTAGCAGCTAAAGCCATAGCAAATGCTAAACATGTAGGAAAACCACATTTTTTACAGTTTGTTTTTGGTAATAACTTATATATTTCTAAACCAGTTAAAGCCATTTTTTATTCCCCTTACCTATCACCTATTTTTGTCGCATAAATGCGACCGTTACATAACTATAAATCCTCCGGGGCGTGGACTCGAACCACGACTAAAGGATCCAAAGTCCCTTGTGCTACCAATTACACCACCCCGGATTTCTTCTATTTCTTATTCATATACTCTTCGTAGACATCTTTTAAGTATGTTTTTACTAATTCCCACATCTCTTCGTCTGTAATATCAGAGACTCTATAATGTACATTATATTGTTCATCAATCCATTCTTTAATTTTAAGTATCCCAGGATGATCTTTTGGTAACCATTTGTCTTCTGGAATCTTAAGTTTTGTATTTACCCAATAAGCTATACCAGCAAGTCCTGATTTATCTGATATCCCAACTTCAGGTTTTTTACCAAGGATTTTTTCTGTATTAAAAATATTATATATCTCTTCATATTTTAATAATCCATCAGCATGAATGCCCGCACGTGTTTTTGCAAAATTTTCTCCTACAAATGGTTGATTTGGTGGTATCTTATATCCAATTTTCTCTTTAAAATACTCAGCTATTCTTGTAATAGCTGACAAATCCATACCATTAGTTTCACCTCTTAAAGCTACATAGTGAATACACAAAGATTCAATCGGTGTATTACCTGTCCTCTCACCAATGCCTAATAGAGAACCATTCGCTGCAGAACAACCATAAAGCCATGCAGTTGTAGCGTTTACTACACCAAAATAAAAATCGTTATGTCCATGCCATTCAAGCCATTCTGAAGGAACACCAGCTAATCTTGTTAAACCATAAATTATCCCAGGAACACTTCTTGGTAAAGACGCTCCAGGATAAGTTACACCATATCCTAATGTATCACAAGCACGAATTTTTACAGGCATTTTTGCTTCGTGCGCAAGTTTCATAAGTTGTCTTGCAAAAGGTACAACAAAACCATAGAAATCAGCTCTTGTGATATCTTCAAAGTGTACCCTTGGTGTAATACCCATCTCCAATGCTTTTTCAACAATTTTTAAATATTGTGCCATTGCTTGAGAGCGTTTCATTTTAAGTTTATAAAATATATGATAGTCAGATACAGAGGCAAGAATCCCTGTTTCTTTCAAACCCATCTGTTTAACAAGTTCAAAATCTTTCTCATTTGCACGTATCCATGCGGTTATTTCAGGATATTTCAAACCCAACTCCTTACACTTTTCTACAGCTTTCCTATCTTTCTCAGTATAAATAAAAAATTCAGTTTGTCTTATTACTCCATTAGGACCTGACAACTCTGACATAAGTTTGTATAAATCAACAATTTGTTCTACTGTAAAATTTCCAAATCCTTGTTGACCATCACGAAATGTTGTATCAGTAATCCAGATTTCCTCAGCAGGGTTCATTGGAACTAGTCTGTGGTTAAAAGGTATTTTAGGTATTTCTTCATATGCAAATATATCTCTAAACAAATTCGGTTCATCTACATCCTGAAGCTCGTATTTGTATTCATCTTGTTCTAATGTTCTTCTATGTTTATTAAATCTTAATACCATAATTCAGTCCTCCTTAAATCTTATTTAAAAAAATGTTTCATCCATTGAATCCATTTAGCATCTACAGTCTTAAGCTGACCAGTTGCTTCTTCTAACGGAACAGGGACAACATCGTTACCTTTTAGTGCTACCATATATCCAAACTTACCTTCTAAAACAAGTTCTACTGCTTTAACCCCAACTCTTAACCCTAACATACGGTCAAAAAGTGTTGGTGAACCACCTCTTTGAATATGTCCTATAACAGCAACTCTTGTTTCAATACCTGTGTTTTTCTCTATAACATCAGCAACTTGTTCTCCGATACCACGTTTCTTAAGTATCATATGACCAAACTCATCTAATTCTTCTTTCTCTGTTTTTAACCCAGGCAAAACCACACCTTCTGAAACAACTACTAATGCTGTTTTTTTCCTTTCATAAACTTTTTTCAAATGTTCACACATTTTGTTAATATCAACTTCTTCCTCAGGTATCAAAATCCAATCCGCAGCTGATGCTATACCTGTATATAGTGCAACCCATCCTGCATGTCTTCCCATAACTTCTAAAACCATAATTCTTCTGTGAGACCGACCTGTATCAATCAGACGTTCTGCTGCATCTACTGCTACTGTAACTGATGTATCAAACCCAAATGTATAGTCAGTAGCAGAAAGGTCATTGTCCATTGTTTTAGGAACACCAACTACTGGAAAATTTTTTTCTTTATAAAGTTTTGTTGCAACACCAAGTGTATCTTCTCCACCCATCGCTATAACAGCATCAAGTTCAAGTTTTTTCAATGTTTCAACACATTTTTCAGGCCCGTTTTCTTTTTTATAAGGATTTGTCCTTGAAGTACCAATTATTGTTCCACCTTTGTTCACAATATATTCTACATCCTGTAATGTCAAAGGGATACTTTTAGCTTCTATCATACCTTTCCAACCATCAAGGATACCTACACATTCTATACCCTCAGATAAAGCTCTATATACTGCTCCTCTTATTGCAGGGTTTAACCCTGGACAATCACCACCGCCTGTAAGTATACCTATTTTTTTTACTTTCATACGCTTTCTCTCCTTTCTTAAAAAAAATTAAAACTATGAACTATCCCGCAAATTGCGGGACCACTGCAACCACTGAATACACTGAATTAAACAATGAATATCCGCAAGTTGTGGAGTCGCATAAATGCGACCGCTACAAAATTCAAAATTGCACGGCTACTGCCTGCGGCAGTCCGCCCTCTGGCGGAAAGCCGTGCCCTACAAACCCCTAACACCTCCATACTTTCTGCTTACTACTACATACTAACTGATTTACGGTACTTCTATAGTGTTCAAAATCTGTCTTATTACATCATCAGAAGTTATCTCTTCAGCTTCTGCTTCATAAGTAAGTATAATTCTGTGTCTTAAAACATCATATGCTACTGATTTTATATCGTCAGGGATCACATATCCTCTATGGTTTAAAAATGCATAACATTTTGATGCTAAAACTAAATAAATTGATGCACGTGGTGATGCACCATACATTATAAATTGTTTTATATCTGATAAATTGTATTCTTCAGGTTTTCTTGTTGAAAAAACTATGTTTAATATATAATCTTTTAACTTCTCATCAATATAAATTTCATCAACAATTTTTCTTGCTTTTAAGATATCATTTGGCGAAACTATCGGTTTTATGCTATTAAACTTTTCTTCTAAAATATGTGGAGTTAAATCTAAGATATTTTTTTCTTCATCTTTCTCAGGATATGAAATTTTTATCTTTAACATAAACCTATCAATCTGTGCTTCAGGTAATGGATATGTTCCTTCTTGTTCAATAGGGTTTTGTGTTGCTAAAACTAAAAATGGTTCTTCAAGTTTATATGTCTGTTCTCCAATTGTAACCTGTTTTTCTTGCATCGCCTCTAAAAGCGCTGATTGTGTTTTTGCAGGTGCACGGTTTATCTCATCTGCTAAGATTATATTCGCAAATATAGGACCTTTTTTAACTACAAACTGTGTTGTCTGAGGGTTATATACTAAAGTACCAATTATATCTGCCGGCAATAGATCTGGAGTAAACTGTATTCTTTGAAACTTTGTTTGGATACATTTTGATATTGTTTTAATAATTAGTGTCTTTGCTAAACCAGGTACACCTTCAATTAAAATGTGTCCATTACCTAATAGTCCAATAAGTACCCTATCAATAACATAATCTTGGCCTATAATTATTTTGTGTATCTCACTTTTTAAATCCTGAATAAAAACAGATTCTTTTTGAATTTTTTCATGTAATTCACGAATTGTTTTATCCATAGTAAATAAATTTAATAAGATTAACGAAAAGAGATTAAAGGTTTGATAATATACAATTTAAATTTTAAATTTTCAACATCTTAAATTTAATCAATTATCTTTTCATAAACGCGGTATTTTTTATAAAGTTGTGCACCAAGTGTTTCTGCAGCGCGGTTCATCATTACATTATCTTCTAATATCCAAGATAACTCACCCCACTGATAACCCTCTTTTAATGCATTAAGTATCGTTTCATAATACATAACAACTTCTATCCCGCGATTCCTATACTCTTTTTTCACACCCATTATCATAACTCTTAATGATTTTATTTTGTTTCTATAATATAAAAATTTGATAATTTCAATGGGTCCTAACTTGCCATTTAGCTTTTTTAGAACTTCATTATAATTTGGTACGGTTATAATCATACCAACTGGTTCATCTTTTATAAATGCAAACAATACGAACTCTGGTTTTATAAGTGGTTTAAGTCTTAATGCTTGCGAAACAAATTCTCTTTCAGTCCATGGAACAAAACCCCAATTTTTTTCCCAAGCAGCATTATAAATTTCTACTGCATATTTTATCTCTTGTGCAAAGTTTTTAAGATTAACTGGGCGCATTCTTAAATCTAAATATTTTCCCATTACAGAATCAACAATTCTTTTTAACCTACCAAGAGGTAAACTTTCTTTTGTAATTTTGTAAGCATATAGGTCCTTTGCTTTTTTAAATCCATAGTTTATTAACAGCTCATGATAGTAAGGAGGGTTATATGGCATCATTAAAACAGGGTCAGAATCATAACCTTCATACAATAATCCCATCTCATCATTTGTAGAAGGAGCTGTTGGACCTAAGATTTTTTTTATTCCTTTATCTTTTAACCACATCTCTATTGAAGATAACAAAACGGATAACGAATCCCTTGCTTTTGGTTCATTTAAACACTCAAAAAAAGCAAAAAATCCTGTTCTTTCTTTATGAAATTTTATGAAATTGTGGTCTATAACACCTGCAGCACGAGATAAAATTCTGCCATTTTCATCCTCAACATAAAACAATCTTTTCTCTGCATGTTCCCAAAATAAATTTTTCTTCTCATCAAATAATAATTTCAAATCAGAAATAAGCATCGGAACCCAGTGAGGGTCATTTTTATAAACTTCCCATTGAAATTTTATAAATTTTAATAGGTCCTTATTGTTCAAAACAATTTTTACTTTCATCTTTTTTATCAATAAAATCTATTATTTGTTTAATTGTATTTTCAGTAATTGGCTTTCTTATATATCCACAAGCGCCGAGAGCTTTAGCTGAAGCTTCTAACTCTGTTGATTCTTGACCAGTTAGAAACAAAACTGGTGTTTCTACTCCTTTCTGTTTCAAAAGTTCTAAAAGTTTAATACCATCTAAATTTGGCATAGTAATATCTGAAACTATAAGGTCAAATTTCATTTTCCCAATTGTGAGCAATGCTTCTACTCCATCTCCTACAGAAGTTATATCATATCCTTGCTTTGTAAGAAGCTGAGTCAAAAGTTTTCTGGTAAAATTATCATCATCTACTATAAGTATACTTTTTTTATCTGAAGGTTTTACTATCTCTTCTTTTAAGTACAATTCTTCTGATAAAACCTGTGAATATACTTGTTCAAAACTAAATAAACCTTCTTTCAGTCTTAAAATAGCAACATCTTTTAACAACACTCCTCCATGACTTTTTATAAAATCTCTAATTTGATAAATTGGCTCATTGTTTCTTATCATATTTTTTACTTCTTTGTCAAACACAAGTATTTCATAAACTCCTTTTCTTCCATAAAACCCTGTATAACTACAATATGGGCAACCCACAGGTTCATATACATAATTTGGAACTTTATCAGTAAAATCTAAAAGTATTTTCTTTTCTTCTTCACCAATATCTCTTACCCTTTTACATTTTGGACAAAGAACTTTTAATAGTTTTTGTGCTACTACTGCTAAAACAGATTCGGCTATCTTATCTCTATTAACGCCTAACATCTCAAGGCGCCAAATTGCTGTAGTAGCATTTGCTGAATGTAAAGTTCCAATAGTTAAATGACCTGTTGAAGCCATGGTCACAGCTACATTTGCAGAATAAGGATCTCTTATTTCGCCAATAAAAAGAATATTTGGATCCTGTCTCATAGCGGAACGCAATAAAACTTCAAAAGTAAGACCTATTTTTTCATTAACCTGTTGTTGAGTTGCATATGGAAGAGTATATTCTACAGGATCTTCTACAGTAAGAATACTTCTTTTCCTACCGTCAATTTTATTGAGTAAACTATAACAAGTAGTTGTTTTACCAGAACCCGTAACTCCTACTATAACTATAAAACCTGCTTGATATTTAATTAAATCCTCCATTATCTTAGCTTGTTCATCAGTCATACCGAGTTCTTGAAGTTCTTTGACTTTTTCTTCCGGTTTTAGTATTCTTATAACAACTCCTTCCCCATAAGGTGTTGGTGTTGTAGCGACTCTAAAATTCATATTTTTGCCGGAAACAACCACACTGAAAGAACCATCTTGAGGTCTTCTTTTTTCACTTATATCTAATTTTGAAAGAATTTTTATCCTGGCTACTAATTTTTTTGTAGTATCTAATGTTAATGTTCCTACTTGAGCAAGGTCACCATCTATTCTGTATCTTATAATAGTTTCTTTTTCTTTGGGTTCAATGTGAATGTCAGTTGCTCGTTGATGAACTGCTTTATAAATTATTCTTCTTAGAAGTGAAACAGTAGGTAAACTTTCTGCCTCTTTTTTAAGAAGATAATCGCTGATATTACCTTCTTTGTCTTCTACTTCTTCTATTTCTTCCGAAGTAGAAACATACTCCGCTATTTGTTGTGGTTTAAAAAAATTTTCTATATTTTCAAACTCCGTAACAGCAACTTTTTTATCTTTTAAACCCATAGAATACAAAATTTCTAATAAAGGATAATCAAATGGATTAGAAAATAATATTACACTTTCTCCTTCTTGGTTAATTTCTAAAACATAGTGTTTTTCACAAAAATTTTTAGATAAGTTTGTAAACATAACATTTTCGTTATCAATATATGATAAATATTTAATTTTTAAAAACTCAGATATGTATTGTGCTAAAAAAGCGCTAGGAATAGCTAAAATTTCTTTCAAAGAATAAATTTTTTCAAAAGGCAAATTTTTAATTTGAATATATTTTTGCTCATCTAAGGAAAGTTTTTCTTTCAAAAATTTTTGGAATCTCGGGTATAACTCAACAGAAAGCAAGTCTTTTAAAGTCTCTATTCTAACTTTTTCTCTTTCTTCAATTTTTATTTCTTCTGCTATTTTTGTTTCTTCTTTTAATGGTACTGTTGGAATTACAGATTTCCGTTCTTCTATTACCTTTTCTATTATTTTTAATACTTCTTCTTTTTTAAAAGGATAAATTAAATATTTAAAACCTTTCAATATCAGCTCACTTATTTGAAGAACATCTTTAAAAGAAACCAAAAAAATACAAAGATTTTCTTTAATAAATTTCTCTAAAAACTTCTTTTCCTTAACATATATCTCAAAACTAATAAAAACTAAATCTGGTCTAAATTTTATTGCTTCTTTAACATCTTCTACAATAGAAACAGAAAGATCTTTATTATTATAAAAACAATCTTCCAATGCTGAAATTCTATTTTTATCCTGATCTACTATTAATATTTTCAACATCTTCTATACAATCTTTTCTTTGAAGAAATTTTTTATCTTTTTTGCTGAAATCTTTACAGTTTTTCTTAAGATTTTAGTTATTTTTCTTTTTTCTTGTAGTTTTATAATCTTACCTTTTGGTAATCCACTACCTGGTATTAAGCCAAACTTTCTGCCAACCTTTGCAAATTTTTCTAATATAAAATCAAGTTGTTCATCAGTATGTATTGCCATGTAGCTTGTTCTAATAAGTTCTTCTCCTTCAGGAACAGCTGGTGGTAATACAGGTGATGTAAAAACTCCTTCATCGTATAACTCTCGCCAAAATGAAAAAACTCTCTGTATTCCTCCACCAACAAGAATAGGGATAATAGGTGTTTGTGAATTTCTTGTATTAAATCCTAGTTCTTTAAACTCTTTCAACATTCTATTTGTTATTTTCCACAGTCTTTTTCTTCTTTCAGGTTCTTGTTGAATTACATCCAATGCAGCAGAAATTGCAGCGACCTGTGCTGGAGGTAAAGCTGCAGTAAAGATTAATGACCTAGCAAAATGTTTTATATAATCTATTACATCTTCATCGCCCGCAATAAACCCTCCTATTGAAGCTAAGGATTTTGATGCGGTAACCATTATAAGGTCTGTCTCTTTCTCAAGTCCAAAATGTTCTGCTGTACCACGCCCATTCTCTCCTAATACTCCTAACGCATGCGCGTCATCAACCATTACTCTTGCATTATATCTTTTTGCAAGACTTATTATCTCTGGCAAATTACATATATCTCCTTCCATACTAAAAACACCATCTATTACAATAAGCTTTGGTTTGTCTTCATATTTTTGCAAAATACGTTCTAAGTCTTGCATATTATTATGTCTAAACCTAGTCATCTCTGCACCATAATACTCTGCAATCATACAACCATCTATTATTGAAGCATGATCTAATTTATCAGTAATTACAACTTCACCTTTACCAACCAATGCCTGAATTACTCCCAAATTTACATGATGACCAGTTGTAAACAATATTGCTCTTTCTTTCCTGATAAATTTAGCAAACTTCTCCTCAACTTCTTCATGCAAAACTAATGAACCACTTAAAAATCTTGATCCTGTGCAGCTTGTTCCATATTTTTTAATAGCCCTTATAGCTGCCTGCTTGAC